>Ga0334884_1000515_pt1 | contig 70602 bp, 46 predicted proteins | sample GraSluR1_MG_7_FD_207215 | JGI IMG/M metagenome (GOLD analysis project Ga0334884, IMG submission 207215) | Sludge microbial communities from methane-producing bioreactor in Wageningen University, Netherlands - Granular Sludge_12_05 R1 | ecosystem: Engineered > Bioreactor > Anaerobic >... | reverse complement strand
CGGCCCCGTGGTGTGCCCGCCTGGGGTGCCTTCATCGTCAAGGAGATGTCGGCCGGTGGCCCCTGCTACGACCTGGCCGTGCACATCCTCGACCTGTGCCTGCACATCATGGGCCATCCCGAGCCTGTGTCCGTCTCGGCGGGCACCTGGCTGGAGCTGGCGAACAAGCCCTCCCTGATGAAGCATAATCCCAAGAAGTATACGGTTCCCGAGGACTTCGCCGCCGGGTTCGTGCGCTTTGCCAACGGCGCCGCGATCTCCTTCGAGACCAGTTGGGCCATCAACGCACCCTCCGGCACCGGCAACTGCTTCTTCGCCGGCACCGCCGGTGGCATGCAGAGCAGCCCGCTCACGCTGGTGCGCGAGCAAGACGGCATGCTGGTCAACTGCACGCCGCAGATCAACCCGCACGCCGGTATCGCCTCGCACAGCGAGGAGATCAAGCGCTTCGTAGCCGCCATCGAGAGCAATGGCCCGTCGCCGGTGCCGGGCGAGCAGGCCATCCTGACCCAGCGCGTCCTGGACGGGATCTACAAGTCCGGCGTCAAGGGTTCGGAGGTCAAGGTCTAGAGGTCCGGCCGGAAAGCGGTTCGCAGCCCTGCCGCGATGCGCGACCCGTCGAACCGGCGTGTTCGGCCATGGGTTCAGGACGGCCGGTGCGCCGCCGAGCAATCAGACGGCAGATGCGGGCAGACATGACGGACGCTTCGGAGTACCGAAGCGTCCGTCGTCGGTTTCCGCGCTCCCCCTGGCGGCGACGGGGCCGGGAAGACCGCGCGCGAGACAGCATCAGGAGGCATCCATGGAGCTTCTGTTCGTCGGTAGCGGTGCCGCGGATTACCCGGCGGCGATGAGTTGTGGTTGCCCCAATTGCCGTGAGGCTCGGGAGATAGGGGGCCTGAATGTGCGTACATACGCCTCGGCCCTGGTGAATGGGAGGCTGCTGTTGGACTGCGGACCCACGGTGGCGTGGCGCCTGGCCGAGCTGGACGTCTCGGGCGGCCGGGTGGAGGCCCTGCTCCTGACCCATGCCCACAGCGACCATCTGGACTCTGACGCGATCGCCACGCTGGCCCGGGCCGCGGATCGAGAGCGGCCTTTACGCGTGTACGGCAACTCCGCGGCCTGTGCCGAGTTGGGCGCCCACGGCGACGCCGTCGCACTCGAGGAGGTGGCTCCGGGCGATGTGTTCGAAGCGGGCGGCATGCGGGTAGTCGCCCTGCCCGCCAACCACGACACGGACAATCAGGTGGCCCTCAACTACGGCTTGTCCTCGGCCGCGGGCTCGCTGCTTTACGCCACCGATACCGCATGGCCGGCCCCGCAGTGGTGGGAGCTGGCGCGGGCCGTTCAGCCCGGTGTGCTTGTCATTGAGGCCACCTTCGGCCCACTGGCCCCGGGCGAGCACCCGGACTGCCTGACCCACCACCTCAACTGGACGGAGGCCCAAAGACTGGTGGCCGAGCTCACCACCGCGGGGATCCTGGCCCCGCAGGCCCTGTGTTACGCAACCCACCTGAGCCAGCACTTCGTGCCCATCCACGACCGCTGGACGGAAGCGACCGCCGGTTCCAGGCTGCAGGTCGCCTACGATGGCTTGAGAATCACCACGGAAGCGTAGAGGTCCTGCCCAGAAGCCCGCCTTCGCCGGGGAGTGTCACCCCGGCAGCGTCCAGTTCCGGAGAGGGCCGCTCTCACCATCCCCCTCCACAGAAAGAGCCTCCTCGCTGTCTCGCTGCGCGAGACCGGCGCTCAGAATGACATGAGTCGGGCCGGCCGCGCTCCCCGCGCCGCCCGCGGCCCTCCGATTTGCCCCCGGGAAGAGGTGGGCGGCGCCGGGTACCCACGCATCCCAGGGCCTGCGCGGCAGGGGCGGTGAACCGTCTCGGCTCCTGAACCGTCTGAAGTCCAAGTGGATTGTGGCTTGTGAGGGTGCCGCCCGCCGGGGCCGGTGACAACCCCGCCGGCAGTTCGGCGGCGCGGCGGCAAGCAGGCTGCAGGAGAGTGGGGCGGGTGAGCGGTGGGGCGCGGCCCGAGGCCGCGAGAGGGATGTCTGTCCCGAAGTCAATCCGGACCATTACGCGGCATTATAGACTGTCCAGGATCGATGATCGCAGCAAAGCCCGTTTCGGCGGGCGCCAACGTTGACCGCTTCACCCCCCGATTCTATAATGCGCAGGATGCGTAAGCGGCGAGGTGTCTGCAGCGTGCATGCTAAGATAGCAGTGATGGTTGTGCTGGTTACGGTGGTCTCCTGCGGGTCTGTACTGGCGGCGAGATCGGCGTGGGTCCTGCCGGAGGCACTGATCGTCCGGCAGCGGCCGACCACGGAGTCCGACCGTGTTGCGAGCGTGAGCCGCGGGGCGAAAGTGACGGTGACGGCCTTCACCGACAGCCGTTGGTGCAAGGTGTCGCTGTCCGGCGGCAAGACGGGTTGGGTGATGGAGAAGTACCTGACCTTCTCGTCGTCGCAAGCCGCAAGCCTCTCCGGGGGCAAGAGCGCTTCGAGTGCGGGCTCGTCGGCGGTCAAGACCGCATGGATCAAGGTCTCGGCGGCGAACTTCCGCAAGGCGCCGGAGCTGGACGCGGCCGTGGTTCGGCTACTCAGGCAGGGCGAGAAGGTCTTCGTGGTGGCCAGCGACGGGCAGTGGCGCAAGATCAAGTCGCTGAAGGGTGAGTACGGCTGGGTTCGCTCGGACATGCTGGAGTTCAACGTCTCGGCGGGGCAGAAGCTGGCCGCCGGAGGCAAGAGTTCGGGCACAAGCTCAGCGACAAGCTCAGGCGGCGGGTCGTCGGAGGCCAGGCCGGCGTGGGTCTCGGCCAATGTGGCCAACGTGCGCAGCGGGCCATCGGAGGGCTACTCCCGGGTGTCGCAGTTCACCCGCGGAGTGAAGGTGCATGTCGTCGCGACCCAGGGCGGGTGGGCCAAGTGCAAGGGACCCGACGCCACCGGGTGGATTCACGGAGACCTGCTGGAGAAAGATCTCAACAAGGGCCGCGAGCTGGCGCGCCAGGGTCGGGACGGCGAGAGCGACAAGGCCTACTGCATCGCCCGGCGCGTGAACCTGCGCAGCGAGCCCAGCGAGAGTAGTGCGTCCAAGGGTCTGGTGACTGAGGGCACCGTCCTGTGGATTCAGGGGGAGAAGGACCGCTGGTGCAAGGTGACGGTGGACCACGGCGCCACGGGCTGGGTAGCGGGCTGGTATGTGCGGCGGCACGGGGCGAAGGCCCCGGTGGCGGCGGAGCCGGGAGCGCCACAGCGTGAGCCGGAGAACTTCCCCTCCCCGGACACGGATGACGAGGACGACAAGGGCATGTTCGAGCCCTTCAAGGCGTGGGTGGCGGAGGACGGCACCTGCATTCGCTACGGACCGGGCCTGGACGAGAACGTCAAGTCGCAGGCGCCCAAGTTCTCCCCGGTCCTGGTGGACGCCACCGACGGCCAGTGGTGTCACGTCAAGACGGAGTCCGGAACGGAGGGCTGGATCGCCGGGTGGGTCCTGGACTTCCAGCCTCCGGGGCAGCCCGAGGCGACGAAGGTGGTCAATGGCACGAAGACCGAGGCCAAGGTGGGTTGGGTCAGCCGGCCGGTGGTGAACGTGAGGGCCGCCGCCGATACGGACTCCAATGTGGTCACGCGCGCCGAGGCCGGCACTGAACTGGTTATCATCGACCAGGACTCCAATTGGTACAAGGTGGCCACGGGCGACGGCAAGATGGGCTGGGTGGCCGGACATCTGATCGAGACCCGTGAGGAGCGCCGCCAGGGCACAGCCGGAGCCAAGGAGACCTCCGTCGCCGTGATCGGCTCGGGCAGTGGCGCTCGAGTGGTCCGGGAGGCCATGACGCATCTGGGCAAGCCGTACTCCCGGGGCTCGCAGGGCCCCAACGTGTTTGACTGCTCGGGCTTCACCCATTACGTGTACGGTCAGTTTGGGCTCAAGATCCCCCGTACCAGTGGTGGGCAGTACACCCAGTGCGGCCGACCGGTGGACCGCGACGTCCTGCAGCAGGGCGACCTGGTGGTGTTCCGCAACACCTACAAGCACGGCATCTCCCATGTGGGCATCTACATCGGCCAGGGCAAGTTCATCCACGCCAGCAACAGCCGCAGCGGGGTGAAGATCTCGGACCTGGATTCCAGCTACTACGCCTCGCGCTGGGCCGGGGCCCGGCGGCTGTTCTAGCGGCGCCGCCGAAAAGACGGTTCCGCCGTGAAGCTGTCATCCTGAGCGTCAGTCTCGCGCAGCGAGACAGCGAAGGATCTCGCTACATCGCGGGAGATTCCTCGAGCTGCTCTTGCCGAGAGCGGACGCCCCGGCACCGCCTTCCCCGGCGAATGCGGCCCTCCGGGCCACGGGCGCCTCCGAGACGGTAGGCTCCGGCCACGAGCGCCGGCCTCCGGCCGCGGCCCGGCCGCCATGGTGCGACGCAACCTCATCCCCGGCCGATCCGTACTATGGACGGGCGCCCACCCCGGGCGCCCCGAGCGCCGCACGCGCCCAAGCCTGTCGCCGGCGCGCGGACCTCCCCCCGCGAGGAGTGTGGCCAGTTGGATATCGCACTGACGATCCTGGGCTACCTGGGAACCGGGGTCTTCGTCCTGGTGCTGCTTGCCGGCGCCCTGTCCACTCTGCTCGGAATCCCCGGGACCTTCATCATCGTCGCCGCCGCCGTGGTCTACTCGGCCGTGCGCCACTGGGAGGCGCCCACATGGCCGATCCTGGTCCTATTGCTGGCGCTGTCGGTCATCGCCGAGGTCAGCGACAACCTGGTGAGTGCGGCGGGCGTGAAGAAGCTCGGTGGCTCCCCGAAGGGGATGCTGTGGGCCCTGGTGGGTGGGCTGGTCGGGGCCTTCGCCCTCGGGGCCGTGCTGGGTCCGCCGCTGGGCCTGCTGGGGGCCGTCCTGGCGCCGATCGTCGGCGGTGTGACGGGCGGCTTCGTGGGGGGGTACTGGTACGAGTTGCGTCAGGGGCGGCCGAAGGAGGAGGCGCACCGGGCGGGGCTGGGGGCGGTGCTGGGACGGCTGGCCGGCGTCATGGGCAAGACGATCATCGCCGCCGTGATGGTAGTGGTGACGCTGGCGGCGGCGTTCTAGAAACGCGGCCGACAAGCCCGGCCGGCCCGGTTCCTGTCATTCTGAGCGTCCCTCTCGCGCAGCGAGAGAGCGAAGAACCTCGCTGAATGCCGGGAGATCGCTCGAGCTGCTCTTGCCCGGAGCGAACGCTCTCGGAATGACATTCCCGGCGCAGCCGGTGTTCTCGGCCGCAACGTTGGACCCACGCCCGCGGGCATACCCCTGCACGGGCCGCACGGCCTAGCGCCGCTCGTAATCATCGCACTTCGTGGCGTTCGGACGCTCCGGGCGCTTGCACACTCCGCGATAGTCGTAGCGGCAGGAATCGCACAGGAACCTGCCGGGGGCGGTGGCGGCCGCCAGGCGCGATCTCAGCCGCTTCCACACGCGCCGCAACCACGTGGTGATCCGTCCCATCACGCCTCATCTCCCCGTCGCTCTCCCGCTATCTCACCATCGCCCGCTGCCTGAGCATCGGCGGCCTCGGCGGCCGGTGGCGGCTGCACCCGGGGTTCCGGCGGAGGCTCCGGAGCGCGAGGCGGCTGAGCCGCCACAGCATCGGGGGCGTGGGTGCCCGGGCCGGTGGCGGAGCCGACCGCGGGCCCAGCGGCGTCCCGGGCCGGCTGGAGGGTGATGGGCCCGCACGATTGCGGGGCCCCGGGGGACAGGACGCGACGGGCGGCGCTGGCCAGGAGCTCGGCGGCCTCATCGCCGGTGACGGACTGGGTGGCGGACAGAACCGCCCGCAGCAGCTCTAGAGGGGAGCCGGACGTCTCGACCCCGGCCTCGCGCAGGGCCCGGGCCAAGTCGGCATGTCGCGGCTCCGGGCGCATGACGACGGCGGCGAGGGTGAGGGCCAGGGCGGCCTGGAGGGCCGTGGCCGGAGGGTAAGAGAAGAGCCCCAGCCACGCCAGGCCCAGTGGCGGTGTGGGACCGGGCTGAATCCCGTCGTCCAGGGTGGCGAACAGAAGGCCGGTTATCAAGCCGTAGAGCAGATGGGCGGCCACCATCAGGCCGAATGCAAGAGCCATGGCGGCCGGCCGGCGGACCAGCAGTACCGCGGCCAGGACATACACGACCCCAATGCCGGCCACCGTGGGCAGCGGTGAGACGGTGAGCAGTCCCGGCTGGGCCGAGCGCAGAACCACCATCAGGCTCAGGAGCGCCACGGAGAGCAGCGCCACGGCGACTGTGTCCGATTGTGATGGTCTGGCGACCATTGGGATCACCGCTGTTGAGAGCAGGGCGTCTACAGAGCCCCCGGACTGAGACGGTTCAGAGCATTGAGAATCTGGCTGAGTTGGATGCCGGCCGAGACGCCGGCTCCGGCTCCGGTTCGCATGAGAGCGACGATCACGTGTTGCCCCTGCAATTGGATGCGCCCTCCGGCGAGGGCTCCCTCCTCGGTGCTCCACACCGCCGCCTCGCACCTATCCTGCGCCAGAAGGCGGCACAGCTCGTCGGCGGCGCGGAACCCGTGGGCCACCACGGAGGCCAGGGGCGGCGAGCCGGCGATGTCATCGCAAAGCAAGACCACCTGTACCCCGCCGGCGGAGACCGCCGTCGGCTGCAGACCGGCCACCTCGGGGACCCACTCCAGGAGGGGGCCGACGCGCCCATGCAGGTCTTCGTCGGGATAGGCGGGCGGAGCATCGACAGGCCCGAACACCGGCCAGTGGGGGAGCTCCAGGCGCAGCGCGGAGGCCTGCAGCTCGGACAACGCGGCATCCGCGGCGCCGAGGTTCGCCTTCCCGGCGATGTAGGCCCCCAGGCAGAGCCCGCGCCGGCCGCGAAGCAGCGGCGCAAGACCCACGCAGCCTCCGGAGCAGCGCAGCAGGATGCGGCCAAGATCCCCGCCCACGGACAGCGCACACACCTCCGAGCCGCAACCGAGGAGCTCCTCCACGACCGCGAAGTCACAGGCCGGGTCGAGGGGAGCCGTGGCGGCCAGGGCGAGCGTGCGGTCGCCCGGGATCCGCGTCGTTCGCGAGTGCGGCAGTCCGATGCTCCGGGCCGCGGTTCCGAAGGCCGCGGCAAGCAGGTCAAAACCGGCGACGGCCGCGCCCGGCGGCGCCGGGTCCGGGGCGTCGGGGCCGGAGAGCTCCGGCTCCTCCGGGGCCGGCTCCGAAACCGGCTCGTGGCCGGCCGCCTCGTCCGCCTGCCCGGGACCCTCGACTCGTTGCTCCTCCTCTGTCGGCTCAGGAGCGGAGGGCGGCTCCGCGTCCGGCTCCGGCTCACCGGTGGGCCGGACAGGCTCGGCCGGGATCGGCCTCGGCTCGGAGAGGCCCAGAGCGGCCAGGAAGGGGAGCTCGTCCTCGCCGTCCTGCGGAATCTCGTCATCCGCGGCACGCAGCACCCGCAGCACCGAGGCGGCCGAGGCGTGGGCGCGGGCCTCCTCCAACTGGCGCCTGAGGCGCTCATCCACATCAAAACCACCCGGTCGGGACTCCGGCTCCGCATCGGGCCCCGGCTCAGGTTCGCTCTCCGCGCCAGAAGGGTGCTCAGGCTCGTGTTCCGGCTCCGAGGCGGGCTGTGGCTCGTGCTGGGGTTCGGGCTCGCCGGCGGGCTGAGGTTGGGGAGCGGTCTCGTGTGGCGGCTCAGGCCCGGGCTCGTGAGCAGCAGCGTCTGGGCCAAACTGTGCCGTCTCCGCCGCCGGAGCCTGCTGTGGCACCTGCAGGTCTTCGGCTTCGCCCTCCTGTTCCAGTCTCCGGGCCTCCTGTTCCGCCTCCCTCCTGCGCAGCGCCTCGATCAGTTGCATGCGGCGCTCCCGGGAGCCGTCGTGAGCGGGGGGCGCCAGGACGGGCGCTTCGGCGCCGGCGGCTCGGGACCGCCGCGGCTCGGGACCGCGGCGCGCAGCGCGCGTTTTGCGCGCGGGTTCGAAGGCGCCCCTGACCAGCCACAGGTAGAGCACGGTCACACCGATCTGCATCAACACGGCCGGGAAGAAGGTGGCGTAGTAGTGGGTGAAGGCGGCGGAGAAACCCTCGGACTGCGGCGGAGGTCCGACGAGAGATGCCAGACAGGCCTGGCCAAAGCGCAGGGCGACACCCAGCGCAACGCCGCTGAGTACCAGGCGCAGCGGCACCGCCACCCGCCTGTGCCACAGCATCACGGCGAAGTACGCCAGCAGCTCTCCCACCACGATCAGGGGCAGGGAACGCTGCAGGGCCAGAGGTTGCGTGGAGGTGTGGGCGGCCCAGATCTTCGCGCCGCCGATGGCACCGACAATCAGCGTGCAGGCGCCGAACAGCACCACGGCACGCAGCCGCACTCGCCCCGCGCCCCCCGAGCTTGCGGTTCTCACTCGCCCTCATCCTCTATCATGAGTGGATATCCGTGTCCGCCGACCTCGACACATCCCCGGCGCCCCTGGGTGCGAGATCCTCCACGCCCGGGGGGCGTGAAAAGGCCGGCGCGTCTGTCTGCAGGTGCGGTCGGTAAGTCCGGCCGGCCCGGCTCACGTGATCCTGAGCGTCCATCTCGCCCAGCGAGATAGGCAAGGCGCTCGCTGTATCAAGGGAGATTCCTCGAACTGCTCTCGCCGGGAGCGGGCGCTCTCGGAATAAGACTCCCATGCGGATGCAAACACCTCGGCCGCGCGTCCAGCCGCGACCAGGGCATTGGCCGGCGATCCCGCCGTGTGCGAGCGCCGCCCGGCCGTGGCACGGACCGGAGGCGAACCCCCGTGCCGTGCTGGTCAGCCAGAGACCAAGCTTCCCTAACTATTAAAGCCCAAAGCTATACGAACCTCCCACACCGCCCGGCGATGTCTGAGTAGCTTTGGCCCGTACTAGCTAGACCAAAGTATAAATGCAGATGGAGTCTGAAGCAACCCATGGGCGGCGGTGGCGATGGTCCGCCCGGAGGGGTCGCGGCGACGAAGCAGCCTGCCGGGATGCTTCCGGCAGGCTGCCTGAGATCACCGTCTCCGGTGCGGCGGCACTCCATCGCCCTTACGGCATCTCGATCCGGGCCTTGCGGGCAGCGGCCATCGCCTCCGCGGCGGCCTCGGACCGCCGCGTCACGGTGGCCCGGAGGATGCGGTCACCCGGTACGATCTCGTCGACCACATCCATCCCCTCCACGCAGCAGCCGAACACCGTGTACTCGAAGTCCAGGTGCGGTTGGGGGCAGTGGCAGATGTAGAACTGGCTACCCCCGGAGTTGGGCCGAGGCGTGCGGGCCATGGCCAGGGTACCCCGATAGTGGCGCAGGTGGGTGTCGAACTCATCGGGGATCGTGTAGCCCGGCGAGCCTCGGCCGTCGCCCTGCGGGCAGCCGCCCTGGATCATGAAATCCGGCTCGACTCGGTGGAAGCTCAGCCCATCGTAGAAGCCCTCCTCCACCAGCCCCATGAAGTTGCCTGAGGCGATGGGGACGGTCTCGTCGAACAGGCGCACGACGATATCGCCCCGCGCGGTCTGGAGCTTGACCAGTGTGCCGCGTGAGGCGTCCTTGATATCCGGCTTCCACAGCCACACCCGGCCCTTCCGGGCGGCCTCGAGGGCGGCCTCGGCGTGCTCGGAGAGCTTGACGGCCGTGGCCTTCAGCACCCTGTCGCCCTTGCGGACGGCATCGACGACTTCCATGCCCTGGACGCAGCGGCCGAACACGGTGTGGATTCCGTCCAGATGCTCCTGAGGCGAGTGGCAGATGAAGAACTGGCTCCCCCCACTGTCGGGAGCGGCCGTCTTGGCCATCGAGAGGCTCCCGCGCAGGTGCTTGAGGCCCCTGTCGGCCTCGTCGGGGATGGTGAAGCCCGGCCCGCCCCGGCCATCGCCGTCGGGGTCGCCGCCCTGGATCATGAAGTCGGCGATCACGCGATGGAAGCACACGCCGTCGTAGAACCCGCTTTGCACCAGGTCCAGGAAACTCCCGGCGGTGATGGGCGTCTTGTCGTCGAACAGCTCGAGGGTGATCTCGCCCCGCTCCGTCTCGAGCTTGACCACCGAGCCCGCCGTCTCCGCCGGGAGCGCCGCCTCGTCGTCGGCAAGCGCGACGCCGGCGGCGAGGAGGGCCGCTGCGGCCGACAGGAGCAATGCCACGGGAAGCCTCATGCCTGTGCTCCTCACTCCGAAATCCGGGCCTTCTTGGCCTTCTCAATGATGCTCTCGGCGGAGTCGGACTTCTTGAGGATCACGACCTCGTTCATCTTGTCGCCCTGGGCGATGGAATCAACGACATCCATGCCCTTGATGCACTCGCCAAAGACGGTGTGAACCCCGTCCAGGTGTGACTGGGGCGAGTGACAGATGTAGAACTGACTGCCACCGGTATTGGGAGCCTGCGTCTTGGCCATCGCCAGGGTCCCGCGTGCGTGCTTGAGGCCCTTGTCCGCCTCGTCGGGGATGGTGAACCCGGGGCCTCCGGTGCCGGTGCCCTGGGGGCAGCCGCCCTGGATCATGAAGTCGGCAATGACGCGGTGGAACTTCAGCCCATCGTAATACCCGCTGCCCACCAGATCGAGGAAGCTGCCCACGGTCACCGGCGTCTTGTCGTCGTACAGGTCCAGGTAGATGTCGCCCTTGGCGGTCTCGATCTTCACCACAGAACCCTTGGCGTCGGCGACCAGCGTCTTCTCGTCCTCGGTCATTGAGATGCTCCCTTCGGGGGTATCCGTCTTCTCAGTCTTCTCGTCCTTGGTCGGCTCAGCGGCCTTCGGTTCCTCGGCCTTGCCGTCCTCGCTCTTGGTCTGAACCTTAGGCTCCGGTGGCGGCGGCGCCAGGCGCCCCTGCAGCTCCACGTCCGGCGGCGGCTTGGGGCGGTTGGAGACCGAGTTGAGGGCGGCAAGGGCCACAAACAGGATGATAATCCCGATCGCGCTGAACAGGAGACGACGCTGCTGCATGCACATCACCTCGGGCAAAGCGAGATGGCCGTCCGCGTACACGGACAGCGAGGCTCACTTGAGGACTAACACAATGGTCGGTGGGAGAGGTTCCGGCAAGGCGGTCCAGGGACCTCCGCGGTCGCCGGCCGTCCTGCGCGAGGCAGAGGCGCAACACGGCTCGATGCGCCCGTCTTGATTGGCGACACCGGCCCTCTGTAGGTGACGCCGGTAGCGCGGGGGAGCCGGATGGCCCGAGGAGCAGCGCCCTCGGGCCAGGGAGCCATCGAGCCGACGCAGGCAGTCGGCCAAAGCCTATCTGTATGCCGTGAGGGCCTCCACTATCGCCTGGCCCGCGGGCGGCGCGGACCAGAACTTGGCATGGCCGTCCATGAACGAGACGTTGTTCCCACCATTGTGCCGCCCCGGGAAGGTCAGGCTGATCAGCGAGTCGCCGCCGCCCTGGATCTGGCTCTCGTTGGTGGGGTCCGCATCGGCGGCGTCCTCGTCCTCCCAGCCGGTGAGAGTGCCACCGGCATCGAAGAGCATGACTGCCGAGGACGGGTCCTGCGCCGAGTCGATGGTGTAGGCCCCGGACGCGGTATAGCCGCTGGGGATCGACATGGCGTACCAGTTGAAGGAGTAGTGGGTCAGCGTGCTACCCGGGCCCGAGGGGCACTTGTAGATCTGGCGGTTCTTGGTGTACGGCTCGATCACCTGCAGCCACGGGTACATGCCCAGCTCGCCCAGCGTCCCCCACGCAGTGCCCGCCTGCTGCCAGGGCATGGTGTCGTCGTAGTCGGAGGCGTACATGGTCACGGCCAGGGTCAGTTGCTTGAGATTGCTCAGACACGCGGTCTGCCGCGACTTCTCCCGGGCGCGGGAGAACACGGGAAACAGGATCGCCGCCAGAATCGCGATGATCGCGATGACCACCAGCAGTTCAATGAGTGTGAAGCCCTTCCTGTTCATCTAGACCACCTCTGCGGGCACCTGGGCCCGGCGTAGTACCCCGCGGCGGCTGTGGCGTCCGGGGTGTCCTGTCGAGGGTAGTATGGCCCGGGGGCATGAATGGAGGGTCGGCAGGGGGATTACAGTGTTGTAACCCGGCAAGGCAGGCCGGCGGCACAGATGACTTGGCCGCCTCGATGGGCGATGTGCACACCGGGGGGGGCCGTACTACACACAGGCGCCGGGGCAGGCTACAGTGGACAGGCGCCACACGCATCGGAGGTGCGCCGGCCATGCTCACGCGGCTCTATGTCGACAACTACAAGGCGTTCTCGAACTTCGAGTACCGCCCGAAGGCCAACGAGCTGCTCCTGGGCCGCAACGGAACAGGGAAGTCGTCGGTGTTCGAGGTGGTAGGCATGCTGCGGAGGCTGGTCGTGGAGGGGGCGTCGGTTGCCGACGCGCTGGAGCCCGGTACCCTGACGCGCTGGGACAGCCGCGACACACAGCGCTTCGAGCTGGAGGTCCCCGGCATCGGTGGTGAGTACCGGTATGAGCTCTCCGTCGAGTACACCGATGACCGTGACAAGTGGCGGATAGGCCAGGAGGCACTGGGCTACCGAACGGAGGCCGTCGGGAGCTGGGGGCCGCTCTTCAGCCGCAGTCGCGACGAGGCCCATCTGTATCGCGACGACCACAGAGAGGGCCGCCCGGTTCTCATAGACTGGAACCGTTCGGGCGTTCACGTGATCCAGCCGGGGAGGCACAACACGAGGCTGACTTGGTTCAGGGAGCGGCTGGCGCGTGTCCACTGCGTCCAGATCGACCCGCACCGGATGGGGGCCGAGACCGACGCCGAGGCGAGCAGCCCCTCCGAGGGCCTGGCGAACTACGCCTCCTGGTACCGGCACCTGCTGCAGGAGGACCCGAACGTCAGCATGGCTCTCCGCGGGCATCTCGCGGAGGTCATTGACGGCCTGGACAGCCTGGACCTGAGGCAGAGCGGCGGCAGGAGCCGGACGCTCAGCGCCGCCATTCGCCAAGGAGGCGATTTGCTGGACTACTCCTTCGCCGACCTGTCCGACGGACAGAGGGCTCCCATCGGGCTGTACACCATCGCCGCGGTGCTGGGGCGGGTCGCGGCGGCCGGGCGACCTGCCGTGACCTTCTGCCTCGACGAGCCCGAGAACTACGTGGCCCTCGCGGAGCTGCAGCCCTGGATCCACGAGATCGAGGATGCCGCCGACGGCGTTAACGCCCAGGTGCTCGTCGCCTCCCACCACCCGGAGTTCATCAACCACTACGCCCATACCGATGCAACGTTGTTCTACCGGGAGGATGGAGGGCCGTGCGCGTCAAGCCGTTCGCGGCACAGAATGACGACGGCCTCCTGCCGGCGGAGCTGGTAGCACGGGGGTGGGAGGATGAGTGAGCGGGGGGGCGCAGGTGGTGATCCTGTGTGAGGGCAGGCAAGGTGCCGCTGTAGGGGTCTAGCCCCGGAGGGGCGGCAGACGCAGAAGCGTCGGCGTCAGCCCGCCGGAATCCGCCCTCCCCGGTAGCCAGTCCTCGCCGTTCGCGAGGTCTGAGCGGACCGCGCGGCGCGTCGGCGCACGCGGGGTGCCTCCGCTGCTTCCTTCTCAGAGGCCCATTGGGCCGCAAACCGCTCCACAGCGCTCCAGGCTTGCGCTCCCTACTCCCACGCCAGGGGCCCGGGCCGGCGTACTCCTCCGAGCACCGCCCGGGCGAAGGTCAGACCCTGGCGCGCCGACATCTCCACGAAGGGGTGGACCATCACGCACATCCGAATGGCGCGCTGCCCCGGCACTCCCTGCCAGTACTCCACGCCGCCGAGCACCCTCGCTCCCTGCCGCTTGTAGAAGCCGATCCTCCGTCGAGCCATCTCCGGGTCCTCGGTGGACGGCTCGTCGGGGCTCTCCACCTCGATGACGATCCCCCTGCTCGTGGGGTCCTGCGCCCTCACGCGGCGCACGATCTCGGCGTACATCTCCGCCCCCATGCCTTTACCCCTCAGCTCCGGGACTGTGGCCAGATAGACCAGATAGGCGCCGCGCGCCCCGGGTCTGGTCACGTAGTTGCCGAGGGCCGCGAACCGCCGCTCAAACAGGGCGGCCAGCAGATGCTCGTGCTCGCGCTCGCCCGAGGCCTTGGCCTGCAGGAGGCGCAGGAAGGACGCGCACAGCACCCGCTCACAGGCGGGGAAGGCGGTTTCGTAGAGGGTGAGCCATGCGGGCAGTAGCGGATCGTCGATGCCGAGGAGCTCGCGACACTCAATGGCCCCGGTATCCATGCCGGACCTCCAATCGCTCGCCGCTGCACGCGCCGGTATCCCGCTCCCCTACCCCTCCCCAAACCTCTCCCTCCACCGGCCCTGCGGCCCGGCGGTCTTCTCTATCGCCTCCAGGATCGCCCGGGCGTCCGTGTCGTCGTCGAACCCCCAGTAGCCGATGACTCCCTCCTGTGGGGCCGGCGGCTCCGGGGGCTCCCGGCTGCCCGCCTCGTAGTGCGCCTTGAGCTGTTCGGGGGTGAGCGCACGGTCGTAGACACGGACCTCGTCGATGAGACCCTCGAAGCTGTTGTACTGATCCTGCCGCCTCCCGATGGCCAGCGGGCCGGTACCGAGAGTCCTTGGCCTGCCGATCTGTTCCTCGGCCACCTGGCGGCCGTCGGCGTAGACCCGGAGAAACTCGCCGTCGTAGGTCATGGCCAGGTGGTGCCACCGGTCCAGCGTCAGGACACCCTCCTCGCTCCATGCGTCCAGCGAGTTGTCCTGCCCGCCGCCGATGTTCAGGTACGCTCCCACCCGATCGCCCTGGGTATTGAGCGCGTAGTGGCCGTCGATCCACTCATCATCGTTCTTGTTCACTATCCAACGCCGGCTGTCCCCGTCCTGCGGATAGTGATCCAGCTTCACCCAGGCCTCCAGTGTGATGTCCCGCGGCTCCAGAGCGTCGGAGTGGGGCACCTCCACGCTCGCCGCCGGGCAGGAGAGGGCGCCGCCGATGAGGCCCGGAGCCCACACCGCCAGGTCGAAGTGGTTGTCCCTCCACTGGTGCCCCTCGGCCGTGTTCTGGTTGTGCCGCACCGCTCCGCCCGGGGTGGCGTAGACCACGTTGCCCTCGAACAGGAAGCCGGTGGAGCCCTCATCGATGAACATCCCGTTGTTCGGCGCCCCCTGGGCGTAGGTGCTTCTGTAGATGTCGTGGATCAGGTTGCGGGCAATGACGGTTCCCGGTTGCAGGCCCAGGGTGTAGATGCCCCCACCATCGCACAGCTTGCCCATGCAGTGGTGGATGTGATTGTCGGCGATGAGGTTCTCTTTGCAGGCCGAGGCCTGCGCCGCCCACACCCAGCCGACGGAGATGCCGGAGTAGGGGAGGTCGAACACGAGATTGTGGGTGATCCGGGTCCCGGCGGCAAAGCCGTTCCAGATGCCGATGGCGCCGAAGAATCGGGCCCCGCAGTTGTGGACCCGGTTGTTGCTGGCGCGATTGCGCTGCGGGGCCTCGGCCTCGTCATCGGGCCCGCCGATCATCACGCCATTGCCGCCGATGTCGGTGATCTCATTGCCCTCGATGACGCAGTCCGTGCAGCCGCGGCGCAGCTCGATCCCGCCCGCTTCGCAGTGGGCGACGGCGCCGCCGAGCACCGAGCAGCCCTCGGCGTACTCGAAGGTCAGCGCACAGGGCACCACCGCCCAGTTGACCTCGCCCCCGGTGGCATGGTGGCAGGCCTGGATGCCGTGGTAGTTGCCCTCCGGCAGCGGCCAGGCGGAGTGCTCGAAGCCGATGCCGTCGAAATGCAGGTTCCGTACGGGCCGCTCGGCGGTCCCCTGCACCTGTAGGAGGTGGACGCTGCGCGGGGCCACGGCCGCGGCCGTGCTCATGTCCTGTCCCGGCAGGGGATAGTACGTGAGCACGCCGGTGGCGCGGTCCAGGTACCATTCGCCCGGCTCATCCAGGAACTCGCGGGCATTCTCCAGATAGAACCAGCGCCCCGGTCCGGGCCAGTTCCAGGCGAGCTTTGAGGGGTCGGGGGCGGGGAGCAGGAAGCTCGCGGTGCCGGCGGCGGGGTCGAGGGCCTGCACCCGCATGCGATTGATGGCCCAGTTCCCCTGGGCGAGCATCTCGATGTCGGTCGGGTTGCCCAGGTCCTGCACGATCCCTGCGGGCAAGGTCAGGTGCAGCCGACGGGCCTCAACCTCCAACTCCTGCCCCGCGATCTGCAGATAAGGGGCCTCGTCCGCGGCCTTGGGAGTGCGGGCGCGGGTGGCGGCGCGGCCGTCAACCACCAGATGCTCCGGGTACCAATCGCCGCCGGCAACGCCGGGGACAAGCGCCTCCCACAGGCCGTCCTGGGCCTCGGTCCAGCCGGTGATGGCTCTGCCTCCGCTGATGCGGACCACCGCTCCGGGGGCCGCAACGTAGCGCACGGAGTGCTCGAGGGTGCCGCCGTCTGCAGGGCCGAAGGCAAGGGGCGCAGACAGCTCGTAGGTGCCCGCCTGCAGGACGACCTCGAGGTCGTCGGTGAGGCCCCGGGCGATGAGTGGTGCGATGGCGTCACGGGCATGGGCGATGGTCTGCCAGGGGGCGGCCGGGGTTCCGGGCCCGGCGTCATCTCCGGCAGGTGAGACGTAGTAGCGCGTGACGGCCGAGGCGGGTCCGGCCAGGCAAAGTGCAATGCAGACGGCGAGCAGGTGGCCCATGGCCAATCTCCCGGAAAGGGCGTGGTGAAACGAACCGGCACCGCGAGTGCTGCCTGAAGACCGGGGCGCCGGAACGGTCCTGGGCCGGCCCCCCGGGGGATACGTTACTGCTCGAAGCTCACCTCGTACATCACCCGCGCGCCCTCCTCGCCACGGACGTCCAGGGGGATCACCAGCACATCACCGTCCCAGCTTGCCTGCACCTCCCCCAGTCGCCGCCCGCCGGTGGTGATGGCGTAGACCCTCGCATCCCCGCGCGCCTCGCGGCCGATGCGTACCGTGGCCCTGCCCGCCCTGACGAGATGAGGCGTTTCGCCCCAGGCCAAGAGCGTCTGGCGGGCGCGCTCGCCGAACTTCGCCCCGGTGTTCTGCAGGTCGGTGAGGTGCGCGATCAAGAGTCGGCCGGCGCCGGCGATGGGGGCCTCGTCCAGGCTGGAGACCCACACGGTGGCGTCGGTGTCGAGGATGTCGATGCTCGCGGCGGCGGCTTTGATGCTCTTGCCCGCCGGGGCATAGCCGCCCGCGGTGGCGGGAGTGTCTAGAGTGAGTACATCCTCGGGCGCGTCCACCGTGAGCTGGCCGGTCTCACTTTGCAGCACCCTGGCCCCAAGGTCGGTGGGGTTGTCCGCAGAAAGCCAGCCGCGGCTGCGCATCTCGGCCACCAGCGCCGGCCCGGCCTCGGGGCTGTACGGATGGGCGTCCAGCGTCCCCGCACCGTCGGGAGAGGTACTGAGGACGATGTCGGCGGGGGCCTTCTCACCCACGTAGGTGCCGACCTTCGTCACCAGTGCCAGTGCATTCCACGGCGGCGCGACCCCTGCGGTCAAGGCGACGTCTTCCTCGAGCTGCGCGGCGGGCGCCGCGATGCCGATGCTGTGCGGAGCCGGCTTCATGTCGCCGCGGAGAAACAGGCACAGCCCGGCGCGCTCGGCCACCTGGTTCAGCGGATCGGTCACGAGGTCGAAGTACCCGGCGCCCCGGGGCTCGAAGAGGTTATCGCGGCCGTGGCTGTAGGCGAAGCGCCAGACCACCGACCAGTCCTGCAGGGCGGCCATGCAGCCGGTGATGATCCCGCCCACACCGCGGAATCGTCCCGGGCCGGAGTAGTTGTACTCGCTGATGGTGAAGGGCTTGTCCAGCAGTCTGGTGAAGGCGCAGTGCCTTCCGCCCGGCGCCCCGGCGGCCACGGGGCTCGTGTTGGGGCACCGTGACGGCAGCCGCCAGGGCTGCTCCAGAAACTGGGGATGGTCCACATAGAAGTGGTCGTCCACATAGTCGTAGACCTGCCGGGCGAGCTGGGTCTGGATCGGGTTGCTCCAGCCGTTCATGTTGGTCAGCAGCGCCTTCGTGCCGACCTCCTCGCGCAGGAAGGTGTGCATGCGCTGCATCATCGCTCGCTCGGTCTCGGCCAGGAAGAGCGTGAGGTCGTGAGCGCGGGCGGGACTGCCCGCTCCGGCGGCCTGCAGAGGCACGGTCCCGGCCTGCGGGTCGCCACCGGGCTCCACTCCCCAGGCCTCCGCCAGCGCCGCGGCGTCGCCGTACCTCTCCCCGAGCCACGAGTTCCAGGCCCGCGTCCACTCGCCCCGCGCCCGGTCGCTGACGCGGCCGATGAAGTTCCCCGGATTGCCCTCATTGATCATGCTGATCCAGCCCAGGGCCGGATCGTCGGCCCAGCGCATCCCGGTGTAGGGGTTCTCATGGGTGAGCAGATTGCGGGAGAAGGCCTGCCAGTTGGCGAAGGCCGCGTCATTGACCGGCACCAGCATCTTGAACTCATCCATCGCCAGGTTCCCCTCCTCGCCGGGGAAGACTTCGGAAGCGAACACCTGCCGGGAGATGAAGAGGTCTATCGTGATGTAGATGCCGCGCTTCTTGAGGGCCGAGAACAGATAGTCGAGCTGGTCCAGCGTCTCGGGGTTCAGGGCCGTGGAGACGCCGCCCTCGCGCAGCACCAGCGGATTGTCGAAGTGGTGGAAGCGCACGGTGTTGTAGCCCAGGCGTACCAGGCGCTCGGCCAGGCGCTCCGCCTGCTCGTGGGTGATGTAGTGGGCGGTGAAGCAGAAGTTGACGCCATAGAAGCGCAAGGGCTGCTCGGGGCGGCGGGAGAAGGCCAGATGGCCGTCCTCGCGGGCGATGAGGTTCCCGTGCTTGCCCGCCGGGGCGTCGAGCTGCCCAAAGCCCGAGAAGTCCACCGCCGAGCCCGGCTCGATATCCAGCTCCACGGAAAGCGGGACCCAGTCCTCACCGGCGGCGATCGTCACCGGACCGTCGATCTCCGTCCTTACGCCATCGGTCGCGGTGAGGGTAAGGGACACCTCGAGGGCCTTTTGCGCGGGCCACGCGGTACCGTCCGCCATCTGCGGGCCAACACGCACCGAGAACGACGGCCCCCACTGCCGGTTGTCCTGCAACAGCACCGGAGTGGGCTCGGAGAACTGCAGACGTAGCGCGGAGCCGTCGGCCAGAGTGAGAGCCAGGTCCGTGGTGGGCGCCGAGCGCAGGTGCACGGCCCCCAGTTCGGCGGGGAACTCCCCGTCCTCTCCGTCGGCCACAAAGCCGCCGCCGGCCGCCACGGCCTCCGGCAGCTCCAAAGTCACATGGAAGCTGTTGAGCGCCATGTCCGCCTGGGGGACCAGGCGGTAGTTGAGGGTGAGCGAGCCGTCACCGATCTCGGGCCGCAGCTCGCAGCGCACCTCGGCACCGCTGGGGGCCTTGATCTTCCCCAGTTGCAGCTCGGCCGAGGGCTCCTCACCCGACACCGGCCCACCCAGGCCGGCTCCGCGCCAGCCGGTCTCGAACAGGCCGCAGGAGATGGTGCCCACCTGTTTGCCCTCGCGAGAGAGCGCCACCTGAGTAGTCGGGGAGATCAACGCGTCCAGAGGAACGGCGCAGACGGCGGTGCAGCCGGTGAGGACGAGGCACAAGAGCAGCAGAGGGCAGGCGATCCACATGGCGGGCCTCCGGAGTGGGTTCATTGGAGAAGGCGCAGTGTGGCTTGCAGTGGTGTGAGGATAGCACGGCGGTGGGCAAGCGGCAAGGGGCAGCGGCGACGGCAGGGAGCGGCAAAGGCAACGGCGACGTCAGACCACGGAGACACGGAGCGCACGGAATCTCAAGCAGAACGTCAGGGAAGGCCGGCACGGCGCAGACGGCCGAACACGGAGAGAGCAGAAGCGGGAGAAAACGGCAGAGGCGACGGACGGCGAGACGGAGGCGGCGTCGGTAAGCGCCGCCCCGCCCACAGGCCCGGGCAGCCCGGTGCTGCATTCCTCGGCCGCCTTCGCCTCCGCTCGCGCCGCTAGCCCTGTCTGAGAACCACCGAGGTGATCGACCTGAGGTTCATCTGGACGGAAGTCTGCTGCCCGCCGCCGCCGAAGAGCTGGGGTGTGGCCATGGTCATCTCGGTGTCCGAGGTGCCGTCGTAGCGCAGGACCCGGCCGGCCTCGTAGTCGAAGTACGAGATCTGGCTACCCACGTTGCTCCCGGTGGCGGTGAACAGCCCGCCACCGGAGAGAGAGAGGTCCAGGGGGACCCGGTACTCGGTCTGGAGCCGGGCGCAGGGCCTGTCGTGGAGTTTGGCGAAGTCCAGCAGGGCGGTGACATAGTCGATGACCATGGGCTGGCCGGACTGGGTGGTGACCGTGACTTGATCCTGCCACTTGCTGCCCGGTCCGAGCGGTTCGGCCGGGAAGCTCGGACCGCGCAGCTCCCCGAAGAACTGGCCCACATCGAAGCCCGTCCCGGGCATCATGCCGCTGAGGCCGCCGGCGCCGGCGACCGCCGCCTGCTGCACCTGAGTGGACAGCACCCGGCCGCCGGGCTCGATCACCGTGATAACCGTGGGGATACTCACATTGGTGGCTATCGGCTGAGAGCCCCACATCGCGCTGATCCGCGGCTCTTGCACCTCATGAACCAGGGTCATGTTCCCCTCGGGGCTCACCCCCGTGCAGGAGACCACATAGGCAAAGGCGGCCGAGGTTCGCAGAGGGTCGGTACGCCCCATGGCCTGGATAACGCCCTCCCCGGTGCTGGTGCAGTCATAGACCAGAGTCTGGCCGGCGGTGAACCCATAGCGCAGGACGACATCCGCCGTTACCTGCGTGCAGGCCACAAGGGCCGCCAGGGCGATCGGTGGCATGATGAAACGGCGCATGGAATGCCCTCCTCGGCGAGTGAGCGTGATGGGTGGTGGCGGCGCGGGCACACCGCGCCGCGGCTGGACGTTTTCGGCATGATCCGGGCGCGGCAGATGGGGCCGGGGTCCCCCGTGTGGCGGGCCGCCCCGGTCGACTCTGGTTCGGCACAACACCGTGGCCCGCACGATCCGGTCCTGTGCAGTATACCCACGGCGCGTGGCGGCAGTCGTGCAGAGTGCCGCCGCCGGGCATCCGCCGCCTGCGAGAGAAGCGGCAGCGACACCGTGGGCGCGAAGCCACGTGCGGGCGCGGGGCGCCCCATCCGGGGGTCTGACGTCCGGCCCCGGCCCGATCACCACGCCCAGTGTCGCCCGGGCAGCGGGTCCTGCGAGCCCACCAATCTCTCCACCAGCAGGGCCTCAAGATCGGACCGCACGGAACGATATGCCGGGTCTGAGTACAGGTTCACGAACTCCCCCGGGTCCTGTCTCAGGTCATACAGCTCGCCATGCGGATAGTCGTGGTAATGGGTGAGCTTGTACTGCTCGGTGCGCAGCGCCACCTGCCAGACGGTGTCGGGGTCGATGCCGCGCACTTCCAGGTCGGGGGCCCGGCGTTCCTGCAGGAGCACCGATTCGCGGCCCAGGGCCCCGGGCGCACCACGTAGCAGCGGCACCAGCGATCGGCCCTGCACCCCCGCCGGGGTCTCCACCCCACACAACTCCAGCACCGTGGGCATGATGTCGACACCCTCCACCAGCGCCTGATTGGCTCCCGCCGCCGTCACCCCCGGAGCGTGCCAGAGCATAGGGATGTTGGTGACCTCATCGAACAGGAACGGGCCGTGCCGCCATTGCCAATGGTCGTTGAGCGACAGGCCGTGGTCGGCGGTGAACAGCACAATCGTGTTGTCCCACAGCCCCAGGCTCCTCAGGGCCTCGGTGAGCCTCCCGAACTGATGGTCAATGAAGCGGAGCTGGTCGTAGTAACCGGCGATGAGTCGCCTCAGGGCGGGCTCGTCAGGCTGGCGGCCCCGGGCGAGATAGCCCTCGTAGCATTGGCGGTAGAAGGGCGGCCTCCCGGCCAGGTCGTCCTCGCGCAGATCGGGCACCGGCACATCCGCCGGGTCAAAATGCCCGGCATACTCCAGAGGGGTGATGCAGGGCGGCGACAACTCGTGGAAGGAGCAGGAGAGGAAGAAGGGGGCGGGACCCGCAGCGTGCCGCCGCACGAAGTCGATGCCCTGATCGGTGATCCACCGCAGCTCATGGACCTCCGCCGGCATGTCCACGCGCTTGCGGGCCTGCTGCGAGAGCCGGGGGCGTTCGCGGTCGATGAAATCCAGGCACTCCCGGCCGATGGCGTTCTCGCTCAGGTGTACCTCACGAAAGCCGTAGTAGGGCTCCGAGGTGTCGATGATCGGTGCCCGCCCCTCATAGGGCTCCTGGGGCTCGAAGTGCACCTTGCCGGTGGCGCAGGTAGCGTAGCCCGCCTCGGCGAGCACCTGCGGCAGCGTGACCTCATCGCGGGGCAGGGCAATGCCGTTGGCCCACACCCCGTGCACGTGGGGATAGCGCCCGGTGAAGATGGAGGCGCGGGTGGGCATGCAAACGGAATGGGTGCAGAAGGCCCGACGGAACCGGGCACTCTCCTGAGAGAAGGCGTCGATGTGGGGCGTCTGGGCGATGTCTGAGCCGTAGCAGCCCAGAGCGCCGGCGCGGTGGCCGTCGGTGATGAACATCACCACATTGGGCCGGGGCAAGGGCCCCACCTCCGTGGCGCCGCCGAACAGGACCGTCGGCGCCGGTTCTGGGGCAGGTTCGCGGGGAAAAGGAAAGGCACCTTCGGCGGAGGCCGGAGATCCGGCCGAAAGGCCCGCTCTACCGGCAGGATGTCATCCTGAACGTCCATCTCGCGCAGCGAGATAGCGAAGGGTCTCGCGATATCGCAGGAGATTGCTCGAGCTGCTCCCTTCGGGAGCGGACGCTCTGAGAATGACATTGGCGGCGAAAGCGGGCTGCTTCGCCACGCCGCTAGTCCTCCCCCCCACCGGGGCCGTCGCGGTCAGAGGCCTCGGGGCCGTCCACCCGCAGCCAATCGGGCCGTACCCTCGCCGAGGGCACCAGGTTATCGGTCACGCGCACCAGCCCGCCGGGCAGAATGCGAACCGCCACCTCGTCAGAGATCACCGCATACAACTCGCCGGCCCCGGCCGCGGCGGCCTCGGCGGTCGATGGCGGGCCGAAATGGGTGAAGCCCGGGGAACGGCGGAGGCCGTGCAGATCCCGCAGGGCCTCCTCGATTTCGTAGACCAGAGACTCGCCGCCGGAGTTCATGATGCTCTCGTAAGCCGTCTTCTGCTCGGGGTATGCCCCGGTGTTGCGCTTGATCGTCTCGACCTCGAGGGCCAGCCGGCGGGCGGATGTGAGGACCTTCATGATCGCCCGGTCTATCGAGCGTTGGCGGGCCGCCGGCAGCACCAGCAGGGCCCAGGCCAGGAGTAGCAGACAGACAACCACCAGCAGCGTCGCCGTGGGGACGCGACCGTGAGGCCGCGCATGCACCTGTTCGCTCCGGACTGGGGCCTCGTCGGGCTGTGGCATGTTCTCCTCACCTCCGGCCGTGTAGGTAGAACACCGACCCTCGCCGCTGAGTGCCATCGGTGTTGAGCGCCTGTTGCGCCGTACACCGCGGCGGTCCGCGGGTCTCGTTGCGAGAGCACGAGGATTTCGCCGCCGTGCGGGGAAAGGAGCGTTCACAGCAGAAGCAGGCCCCCGGGTCCGCGGCGGACAGTCCTGCGCCGGCGGTCCCGGGCCAGACGAGGAGCCCTTGGCATGGCACTTAGGAAGGACGACATTCTGCGCGGATTGCGGGAGCTGGGGGTGGCGGAGGGCTCGGTGGTGATGGCCCACTCGTCGCTCTCGGCGATGGGGCCGGTCGATGGCGGCGCCGACACCCTCATCTCCGCGCTGGCCGAAGCGGTGGGAGAGTCAGGGACGCTCTGCATGCCCGCCATGGCTTCGGAGCAGCCGTTCCGCGTGGGATCATCGCCCTCGAACGTGGGCATTGTCACCGAGAAGTTCCGCTCGTGGCCGGGGGTGAAGCGTGGCCTGCATCCCACGCACTCCGCCTGTTGCCTGGGGCCGCTGGCCGACTGGCTCCTGCATGGGCACATCGAGCAGCCTACGGCTCTGGGCCCCGACTCGCCGTGGGGAAAGGTGGCGCGGCTGAATGAGGGCTATATCCTGCTCATCGGCTGCGACCAGGACCGCAATACGCTGCTGCACTCGGCGGAGGAGGCCGTAGATGCCCCGTACCTGACTCCGCTGGAGCGGGATTACATGGACGCCGAGGGGCAGCGGCGTACCAAGCGGCTGGAGAGGTTCCCCGGCCCACACCGGGACTTCATCGGGCTCGAGGGGCTGTTTCGCAGCGCCGGCGCGATGAAGATCGGCAAGATCGGCCGGGCCACCTGCCGGCTGATGAAGGCCGGCGAGATCCTCAAGCTGGCCATCGAGGCCCTGGAGCGCGACCCGGCGGCGGTGCTGTGTGACAACCCCAACTGCCGCGACTGTGTGAAACAACGGGCGGCCATCGTGCGTCACAGACTGCAGAGCGAGGACTTCACGCTCGCGGCGCTGGTGGACGATCTGGGCCTGCCGTTGTCCAGACTGGAGGAGGCGGTGCTTGCCATCACCGATCAGGGCGTAGGCACCATCCAGTTTGGCCCACTGCTCTCGGCGGAGCTGGCCGTCGTTTCCGACGACGTTCTGGGGGTCCTGCAGGGCCGACTGCGGGAGATGAAGGTGGATGTCTGCGCGGTGAGTTGCCGGGCCGAGGGGGCCGTGGCGGACAATGTGCGGAGAATGGCGGACGTGGCGGAGGCGCTGGGCGCTGCGATGGTCATCCTGCCACCGGTGGACGCCGGATGGGGCGAGGGGGTGCTGATCTCCCTGGCCGCCGAGATGCGGGATCGTGGCCTGACGCTGGTGGCCGAGAACCACCCCGGCACGCTGCTGGATACCAAGACCGCCTGCGAGCGGGCTCTGGCCGAGATACCGGGACTGAGACTGGCCTTCAACCCCGCCCACTTCGCGCACATGGGGGAGAACCCCTTCCTTCGCACCTACTATAAGGGTAAACTAAAACAGCACGTGGTCGTGCTCTATGTCACCGACGGCTGCCGACCCGGCAAGGAGGCGTACACACTGCCGGGCCGCGGGCAGGGCGAGGTGAAAGAGCTCATCTCCATCCTCCGCTGCCGCGGCTTTGACGGCGTGCTCTGTCTCAAGCTCGGTGACCGCAGTGGCAAGCAGGAGTTCATCTTGCAGTGCCAAGCGTTTTGGCACCTGATGGAGACCATGTAGCCCTGAAGCGTCGGTGGCGGTGTGACGGCGCTTGTACCTCGAGGACTTGTGGATGCTGCGGATTTCCTCCATCGCCCTTGCCGTGGCCTGCGCCTGCATGGGCGCGGGCCAGTGCAAACCCGAGGGCATCGACGACAGGCGTGTGAGTGTGAACGCCGTCGATCAGAGCCTGAGCGACGTCCTGGCCGACCTGTCGAGACAGACGGGGGCCGGTGTGGTGCTGCGTGGCACGGAGATCCCCCGAGTCACGCTCTCGCTGAGAAACGTGGCTTTCTCCGACGCTCTCAATGCGCTGGCCGATGCGTTGGACTTGCTGGCCTACTGGGACAAGGCGACGCTGACGGCGTGGGTGTCGGAGGCGGCCCTGGCTCAGGTGGCTCGCGACCTGGCGGCGGGGCGCGCCGACACGGCCCGGGCCCTGAGCGTCGTGGCCGCGGGCCATACCTACGGCTCGCGGAAGCAGGGCGCGAACGTGGCCGCCGCCCTCACCGAGATGATCCAGCAGCAGGCCCTGGCCGTTCTCAGCGGACGGAACACCGAGGCCGGGCTGGCCCGGGCTCTGTCCGCCGCCCCCGCTCTGGACCAGCACACCAGGGTCTCTCTGGCGGCCGCGGCCGTGCGTCTGTTCCTCCGTGACGGCGACCGCGATGCCGCCCTGGAGACCTGGGAGCAGACTCTGCCGGGCGAGGGCGCCTGGCCGGCGGTGGTGGCGGGAGCCGAGTTGCTCTTGCACCTGCACTACACCGGCGATCCGCGGGCCGACCGGTTCTTCTCCGACTCCTTCCACCTCGACCATGCCCTGGCCCTGCTCGCCGAAGGCTGGCGTCTGAAGACCTACAAGGAAGCCCTGCACCTGGCGCGGCTGCAGACGGCCTACGCCCGCGAGAGCAATCGCGCCAGAGACGCCAGGGCCCTGGAGATCGGTGTCCAGACCCACCTGGACGCCCCGCGGCTGGTGGAGGTCACCTGTGTCGTCGATCGCGAGGCCACCGGCGACCCGGAGTGGCGGTCACGAGTCCGCGCCAGAGTGGCCAGGGTCTCCGAGGTGTTCAACCGGCATTTCGGCATCCAGTTTGGCGTCACCGACATGGCCACCTGGGACCCGGAGGCCGACGGCGACTTCCAAAACAAATACGACTCGCTGAAGGAGGCCCTGGGCGGAAGGCGCCCCGAGTTGACGATCGGCTTCATCCTCGAGGTCTTCCACATGCACCCCAGCGAGTTCAACCCGGCCCACAAGCACTTCTGGCTGGGCTTCGGTTGCCCACACAACGGTGCCTATCTGCTGGCCAGGGATTTCTCCCTGGAGTTTGAGGCGAACGACGCCGTGAGCCAGTGGGCTCTGTCGCCCGAGGCGGTGTCTCAGACGCTGACCCACGAGATGGGGCACATGTTCGGCGCCCTGCACACGGAGGATCCGGGCTCGGTGATGCACCCCGTGTCGCAGACCCCTCCCGTCTTCGCCTTCGATGATCTCAACGGGCGCATCGTCCTGCGCCGCAAGTGGCAGGACCTGTCCTGCGGGATGGCCTCACTGGATGAGCCGGAGCTGGTGGGCCTCATCCAGGACTATCGGGAGCTGGCGCGGATCACCACCATACAAAACGGGGCGCGTCAGGAGGAGGCCAGGGCGCATCTCGCCCTGGCAAAGCTCTACACCGAGCGGCGGGCCCCGGACAGGGCCGCCGCCGAGCTGGAGCAGGTGCTGGCCATCGGCGAGCCGGCGGACATCGCCGCTGAGGCGCAGATGATGCTTCAGACCCGCTAGATGACGGTCACCACAGGCACGCCCCTGTCGCACTGCTCTCTTTGCTCTTGCAGCGAGATCGGGCGCAGACGCAGCGCCGGCGCACTCCCCCCTCTCCAGGGCACCATGACGGGAGCGGAGGCGTCGCTCATCGAGACGCGCCGGCCGCGCCGCGGCCATTGCGGCACACAACCGCCGGCACAGGAGGACATCTACCCATGGAATACCGTCAGTTGGGCAAGTGGGGCCTGAGGATCAGCAAGGTCGGGCTCGGCAGCTACCTGACCATCGGCATGCATGTGAGCGATGACGTAGCACGGGAATGCGTGGAGCTGGCCTTCTCCTCCGGGATCAACTGGTTCGACACCGCCAATGCCTACAATCGAGGGGAGGCCGAGCTGGCCTTCGGCAGGCTGCTGGCTCCGTACCCGCGGGAGAGCTATGTGCTGGCAACGAAGGTGTGGGCCCCGATGGGCGACGGGCCCAATGACCGTGGGCTATCGGCCAAGCACGTGTTCGAGCAGTGCCACGCCAGCCTGCGACGCCTGGGGATGGACTACATCGACCTGTACCAGTGCCACCGTCCCGATCCGGACACTCCTCTTGAGGAGACCATCCGGATCATGGAGGACCTCTCGCGGCAAGGCAAGATCCTGTACTGGGGCTGCAGCGAATGGCCGGCCTCCTTGATGCAGGAGGCCTGCGATCTGGCCAAGATGATGGGCTGTCGGCCGCCGGTATCCAATCAGCCGCGCTACAGCATGCTCTGGCGCTATCCCGAGACGGAGGTGTTCCCCACCACCCTCAAGCTCGGGATGGGGAACGTGGTCTTCTCGCCCCTGGCTCACGGAGTGCTCACAGGCAAGTACCAACCCGGCGCCCCGCCTCCAGCCGGAACGAGGGCGGCCGATGATACTCAGAACAAGATAATGATGGACCTTTACTGGCGCGACGATATCCTCCGGCGCGCACAGCAGTTGGTGGCCATGGGCGAAGAGGTGGGCATGACGGCGGCCCAGATCGCCCTTGCGTGGTGTGTGCAGAACCCAGCGGTCACCTCGGTGATCCTCGGCGCCACCTCGGTCGGCCAACTGAAGGACAACATGCCGGTCGGCGATACCGTGCTGCCGGAGGACCTGTACGGGCGCATGTGCGAGCTGTTCCCGCGCTCCGAACTGGCGGCCCCCTGACCGCCGTCGCCGGAGAACCGTCACACCGCCGGGCCCCCACTATCGCCGGGGCTTCCGGCGACCCGCCGCGTGTGTCATGCCCATCGCGTCCGACCCCGCCGGGTCATTCTGCGGGTGTGCGCCAAGAGAACGAGGCTCCAGCCATGCTGTCCGCCACCGGCCGTCGTGACAGGGAGTTCCCCCACATACTGGTCGTGGATGATGACGGCGGGCTGCAGCTTCTGGTCCGCGGCATCCTGGAGCAGTATGGCTTCATGGTAGACGTCGCCGCCGATGGTCGGCAGGCCACCGAGATGGCGGCCCGGACCAAGTACGACGCCATCGTCTGCGATGTGGTCATGCCACACATGGATGGCTGCGAGTTCTATGCGGGGCTTCAGCAGACCGATCCCGAGCAGGCGCGGCGCCTGATATTCGTCACCGGCGCGTACCTGGACGATCAGACCCGTGATAGGCTCCAGCGCACCCGGCGCACCGTGATCCGCAAGCCCTTCAACATCGACGAGTTCGAGCAGGCGGTGGCCGAAGCCCTCAGGCAGGGCCCGGCGGACGGCCGGCGAAGTGTGTGAGAAAGCTTCGCTAGGCTCCAAGCCGACGGCGCCGCCCCCCTGGCAAGACTCGCAGTGACGGCAGGCGCCACTCTCAACACCCGGAGCGCGTATGGCAAAGGTGCAGGTCTACATCACAGGCAACACCGACGGAGGCCCCGTGGCCCCCGTAGCCATCGCCTGCCCGGCCGCCACGGTCCGCGAGGCCGTGGCCTGTGCCGCACAGACCGCCGCCCTGCCCTGGCTACCCGAGAAGGCCTTCGGTCGAGCGGCACCCGTATCGGTCTTCGTCAATGGTGCCAACCTCACGCTCAAGGACGGGGCACTGGTGAACCTGGCGGATGGCGACGTCATCCTCCTGGAGTGTCCCGCCACCGATACCTAGCCCGCCGGTCGGAAACCTCACCGCCCTCCGGGACGTCATAACACTTATAATGGTTACCAAACACGCCGTCCAGCGTCTCCGCCCCCTCCTGGCCGCAGCGATCCTCACTGTGGCCGGCATCGGTGTCTGCCGGGGAGAGGGTCCGCGCTGGTCTGAGGAGTACGAGAGGGCCGTGGGCGACCGCACCGCCGCTCAGGTGGACACCGCCTACGACCGTGTCGACGACGCCGAGGCCCTGGCCAAGCTCCAGAACATGGCCGATGTGCTGGGAGTGCACACCCAGCGGCCCGGGGTCAAGTACGACGTCCGACTGGTCAAGGAGAAGCAGGCGGGCCCGGAACCCGAGGTCAACGCCTTCAGCCTCCCGGGCGGCATCATCTACGTCACCGAAGGCCTCCTGAACTCGGTGAGCTCCGACGACGAGCTGGCCGGCGTCATGGCCCACGAGATCACCCATAACGTCAACTACGACGCTCTTGTGCAGGGCGAGCGCGCCGGCAATATCGTCAAGGGCGAGATCGCCGCCGTGGTCGCCGCCATCCTCCTGGGTGGCGTCGACAACGATACCTGGGTCAAGGTCATGCAGATGGGCATGCTGACCCGACAGGGAATCCTCGGCGGGTATTCCATCGAGATGGAGAAGCGCGCCGACCGCGGAGCCGTCGCGGCCATGCTCGGTAGCCCCTGGGACCCTGTGGGCCTGCTCACCTTCATGGAGAGACTCGCGGCCCAGGAGCGACGCAACCCTCCCGGCCCCCTGGGCGTCTACCAGACCCACCCGCTGAGCACCGAACGTGTCAACTACCTCCTGGAAGCTCTGGACCAGGCCGGAGTGCGCATCAATCGGCGCAAGACGGGTCGCTGGGAACGGCCGGTGGTGGAGGCACAGGAGATCAACGGGAAGCAGGCCTTCGCCGTGCTTTTCATGGGGCAGCAGATCTTCGCCTGCGACACCCCCGCTGAGGGCTTCGCCACGGCGCAGGAGAGGGCCGAGGCCGTCAACGGCCGGCTCACCGAGGCCCTGGCCGCGGGGGCGCAGGCGTTCTCCTTCGCCATCTCCGGCGTCGGCCAACCCCCGGCGCTCTTGGCCTCCGGCAGCCCCATCTTCACCGTCGACCCCGCCGACGCCGCCCTGCTGGGCAAGCCCGCAGAGGAAGTGGCTAGAGACTCCTACGTCGCCATCCGCAGGGCCCTGACCCTCGAGGGCTGGGATCGCCGCTACAGGTACTAGGCGGCGGTCGCGGGTCGCCAGTCACGGGTCGCAAGTCAACCGCAACTGCAACGGCGGCCAACGGCCTCGAGACCGCGACGCTTCCGGAAGAAAGACAGCCGTCCCAGTGACTGGGACGGCTCTTTGTACTGTGCCGGTGCAGGGCGTTCGGGATCACGACACCGTCAGCGTGAAGTCCACTCCGTCGATGATCCTGCCCCCGCCCCTGTAGTCCACCGTCCGGCTCAGAGACTTGCCGCGCGCCGTCACCTTGATCTCGTAGCGCCCGGCCGGCAGAAACAGCCGATAGGCACCGTCGGCCTCCGTGGTGAACCTGTCCATCTCCACACCCCGATCGAGGTCCAGTGCCGTCACCACGGCCCCCGAGTTGTCCTCCGCCCCCACCAGCGTCACCGTGCCCCCCACCGTGTACGGGCTCGTCGGTGGCTCGCTGGAGGTCCTCGACATCACGACCTCGACGCTCCCCATCCCCGGCAGCACGTTGATCTTGATCTCATAGGGGTCATAGCCCGCCAGGGACGCCAGCACGGTGCGCTCTCCCACCGTCACCTCGGTCACGGAGAAGCGGCCGTCGGCGCCGGTAATGACCTGTGGCCTGTCCGCGACGGTGACCGCCACTCCCTGCAGAGGCTCTTGAGTCCGCATGTCCACCGTCACCCCCGTCACGGTGACCTTGGTCTCACCGCTGAGCAGGGAGAAGCTCAGGTCGGCATTACTCCCGCCCTGATCCGGCTGGATCGTGACCGTCCTTTGGGCCGGCAGATAGCCGGCCGCGATGGCCTCGACGCTCACCGTGCCGATGGGGATGCCGCCGATGACGAAGCGCCCTTCACCGTCCGTGAAGCCCTCCAGCTTCTCGGCGCCCCCCGTATCGGTCTCCCAGGAGAAGGTGACCAGGGCGCTGGTGATGGGCAGGCCGGCGGTGGACCTGACCACACCGGCCACGGTGCCGGTCTGGGTCAGGTCGACCGGGGTCATCGTCAGGTCGACGAAGGTCGCCATCTCGGTGCTGAGGGCGAGTTGCTGGGACACCGTAAGATAGCCGGGCGCCGTGACGGTCATGGGCTGCCTGTTTTGCTCGCCAAACGGGATGCCCTGCATGACCAGCTCGGCGGCCGCCGGGCCGTCGAAGAGCGCCCGCACGCCGCCGATGATCACCACGGCCACCGAGCCGATGGTGGGTGCGTCCTCTTCGGGACCCTCGAAGGCCGCGAAGACCACCGTGGCGGTCTGATTGACCGGGTCGGAGGCCGGCAGACCGCTGCAGCCGCCCAGCCACAGCGCGGCGGCACAGAGGATCGCCGCGCACACCGCGGCGCGCAGGGCGGTGGAAGTCGGTGGGGTCCTGGATGGCTTCAAGGTCGTTCCACTCGCAATGGTCGGATGACGGCGACGGCTTGACCGTCATCGGCTCTGGCCTGGATCTTCACCATGTACACTCCATTGGGCACACGGGTGCCCCGGTCACTGCAGAGGTTCCACACCACCTGGCTGGTGCCCGCGGCCTGTTGGGCATCCTCCAGGAGGCTGCGGATCTGGCGACCGCCGATGTTCAGGACCGTCACCTGTACCGACGCGGCCCTGGACAGCGTATAGCAGATGGAGGCCGTACTGCCGCCGGCCCGCGCACCCGCCGCCGTCACCGCCAGGGTCGAGGCCTCGGCCCCCGCAAGCTCGATGCGCAGACGGCGGGAGACGGCCTCCGGGCCTGCGCCCAGCGTGTATCCCGGAGCGGTGCGCATGTACACGCGCCTGCCCGCGACGGTGTCCACCAGCACCGGGCGCAGCTCCGCGGGCACCGCCGAAAGGTCCGGCCACTGGAGCTGCACCGGCGTGCCCGCCTCCGAGCAGTCCACCCGCAGCTCCCACACCTCACCGCCGCTCCGCGCCGAGCGGACGTCCGCCACATAGCCCGCCTCGCCGCCCTGCAGGAAGCTCACACTCACATGGGGGCCGAAAGGCGGCGGACCCTGCATGTCGTAGGCCGGGTCCACCCCGGAGGTGGCGTCGGCCGCCGCTCCCAGGTACGCAGTCGATGAGCTCATGCCCGTGGCGGTGGCCACGACCGGCAGCGTCCATGAGGGCTGCGGCGTCGCGGCGCTTTGCTCGCTCGCCACGGCGGAGGAGCTGCCGGGCGGATCGAACACCAGGCGGCAGCCGCCGGCCAGCAGGCAGCGGATCCAGTAACCGCCGAAGGGCGCAAGCTGCTCGGTGAGCTCGTAGCCCCGGGCCTGGCTATAGCCGAAGATCCCCACCTGAACGTACCTCTGACTCACCGCTTCGGAGAGCGCCACAGGGACCGCCGTCCCCACCTGGACCTTCACGTCCGAGGTGGCCACCGTGTCCAGCCGCGGGGAGCCGAACATGTTCCAGCCCAGCTCCAGCGGCACGTAGACCCGGTCCGTTACCGAGGCCGGAATCCCGGCGATGGAGAGGTTCAGATCCGACAGCGCCCGCAGCCAGAAGGCCCTGCCCAGCGCAATCGGCGGACAGTCGGGGTAGACCTCGTACCTGCCGTCGGGCGGCGTGGCCGGGTTCCAGTGGGCCAGAAGTAGGTCCTCGGCATCCACCCCGAAGACCTCCGAGGAACTCCGGGAGAGCGGTGTGAGCGGGAAGCTCATCAGGTGCAACCCATTGGTGCCCCTGTTGAACCGGCGAGTGACGGTGGTCTGTCTGCCGCCGTCGAGGAAGATCACGTAGCTGTCCCAGCCCACATTCACCTGCCGCGAGATCTCCTGGCCGTCGGGGTTGGTGAACTTCACCGCCAGCTTCGCCGGCGCCAGATCCCCGGCGGTGATGATCCCGCCCCACACGCCGCGGGAGACCGCCAGACCGGAGAGCCCCTGGCCCCCGGTGACGTCGATGGTGCCCTCGACCTGGTTGCTGATCCCTCCGTAGAGGTTGTTCTCGCCGGCATAAAAGCCCCTCTTCCCGTAGGGGTACGGGTAGTAGCTACGGATGCCGCTGAGATCGAGCTGTACGGTGATACGCTGGGGGCCCCCGATGTTGAAGAACGTGGGGATCAGGAAGCCCTCTCCCGGTGTGTCGCCGGTGGTCGGCACGTCGATGAGGTTGCCCTCCTCGGCGTAGAGGCTGGCGGCGAAGTTGTAGCTCCAGTAGGTGGTCCTGGCCTGGCCGCCCCGGGGCGATTCGTCGCCCTCCTCGTTGGTCACGTAGTGCTCGACGATCAGCGCCACCGCGCTCTCCAGCGGGATATTCCAGGTGTACTCCTTGAGCCCTGAGTGCACGGCGGTGTCCAGCACGTACTGGCGCTCATACCACTCCTGGAATGGCAGGCCCTCCACCGTGGGCAGCACGTGTGCGGCCACTTCACGCAGGGACAGCACATCCAGCGGCAGGTCCGCGGTGAACTGGGCATAGTAAAGCTGGTTGAAGTTCGCGAAGAACAGGTTGTCCTCGATCCAGCACTTGAGCCACGCCGCCCGGGCCATGGCGATGCGCCAGACCATCATCCCGGCGAACCCGCTTTGGGGGTAGAAGGTGGAGTTGCCCAGATTCGGGTGGTTCTCGGCCTCGTAGACCGACAGAGCGTAGAAGGGCCCCGGGTCCTTGGGATCGTAACTGGGCGACACCCCCGGCTGCACCTGGATGGCCGTGGCCGCCGCCCCCACGAACCCCTCCTCCCAGGCGTCGAAGGCGATGGCGATGTCGTCGTGGAAGGCGCGGAGAGTGAGCAGCAGAAAGATGAAGCTGTCCTCGGGGAAGTTCCCGGTCAGCTCCGGCATGCGGATCTCGTTGGCGGTGGCGTCGTAGATGCCGCCCTGCAGCTCGTCGATGGTGTCGTCACGGATGACCTTAACGGTGATGTTGAACGCCGGCGGCCCGTAGATGTACTTGGCCTTGGCGTACGCGGCGGTCATGTAGGTCTTCAGCGCCGCTTCGTCCGCGGCCGACCACCCCTGGTATACGAACTGCAGGTTATTGCCGGGATTGCCCAGCTCGGCGGTGCCCACCGCCCGTTGCAGATCGGGCAGGACCGGCACGCCCCCTTTGGTATGCACCGCCAGTCGCGGGAACCTCACCTGGGCGCGGGGGCTCTGTAGCCCGGCTCTTTGCAGGCGGCGGAGAGTGGCCGCCGCGTGGGCCAGGTTCTGTGAGGAGTGCTGGGCCTCGATGGCGGCCGCCCTGCGGACGGCGGCGGTGCCGACGCCGTCGTCTGCGATGACGATGGCGCCCTGCGGGCCATTGCAGCGCGCGGCGAAGGGGACATTCCGCGTGTTCCCAAACGGCCCCGCGCCGGCGGGTGCCGGGCCCGACAGGGCCAGGAGGGAGAGGATCGTCAGCGGGATGGGAGAGTGTCTATGCATGGATTGCCCTGTCTGAATGCACGCGTGGAGTGCTCGGCGGCCGACACCGTCCGGGGCCATGGCCCTCCGGGCCTACCACGAGCGGATGTTATCGTTCAAGAGCCACCAGTCCTCGGGCACGTCGCCGCCCACCTGTCCGCCCGGGGGCGTCCCCGGTTGCCGCCCGCCCGGATCCTTGTCGTCTCCGCGGAAGTCGCCCAGTCCCTGGGCGATGCCACCGCCGCTGCGCCGGGGGGCCGTGGTCGTGCTACCCCAGGGGTCGGTGGGCCCGAAGGGGCCCTGAGACACGGTGCTCTGCTGCCGGCCGATGGTGTCCAGACGGCCGGTGCCGTAGCCCGTGCCGATGCTGCCGGTGCCAAAGCCCGTGCCGATGCCGGTGCCGTAGCCCGTGCCGATGCCCGTCCCCGTATAGCCGCCGGTGCGCAGCCCGGGCTGGTAGCCGCCGAAGGTGCCCGGCCCGCCGGTGACGCTGCCGCCGCCGAAGCCCCCGGTCCCGGTAGAGCCGATCCCGCCCTGGAAGTTCATGGACAGGCTCAGTGACAGCGTATTGGCCACGTAGTCATTGCCCCCCGCCGTCCCGCCGTAGATCACATCGTCCAGCGTCCGGCCCGCGATGTTCTTGATCGACCGGAAGCCCAGGTCCATGGCCATCATGCGGCTGAGCTGATACCGCATCCGCAGCTCGCCACTGGTCTTCTTGAACGCCGAGTACCCGCCGTCGTAATCCGACACACCCGCGGTGGCGTACAGCGTCAGACTGTCGCTGAGCTGATAGGAGATGTTGCCGCTCACATCGAAAAGATGCGTGCCCACCGTGGTGTACCTCTGCAGGCGCCCGTACCCCACGTAGGTGGGGCTGCTACCGTCCTGAATGTTGAGGTTCAGATTCGCGCTCCAGCGGGCTCCGGGCGGCCGGTAGGCCGCGCCCACGAGCAGGCTCTGGCTCTCGATGTGTCCGCGCTCCTCGTCCAGATACTCCAGCGTGTCTGAGCCCAACCCCAGGTTGAGCCCCAGCGCCGGGCTCAGTTGCCACATCGCTCCCACGTTCCAGTAGCTCTGCGTGCTGTCCGACAGGTATCCCTGCCCGCCCTCGCTCCGGTACTTCCGATTGCCCAGGCTCAGATCCACCGAGAAGTTCGCCGCCGGGTTCCAGCTCACCGACAGGCTGTCGGTGGTGTCCTCGCTACTGGGCCGCGTCGTGGTCTCCTCTTCATCCTCCTCCTCCTCATCCCCCCCGCTATCGCCTCCGCCGGGGGAGGAGAGCAGCCCGGCCCGCCTCAGGGCGGCGGCATAGCTGCTGCTATAGTAACTGCTGCTCACACGGCCATCTGAGGTAGATAGCGACCGGTTCAGTTGCACGCTCAGAGAACTGGACGGCATCCAGTTGGCACTCAGTTGCAGGTTGCGGGAGGAGGACCGATTGTCCTGCTCCAGGGCGGAGGACGCGTTGGTTGCCAGGCTGGCGGCCAGGGACAGGCTCGTGGTGGGACGGTAGGTCACGGAGGTCTGTACCTGCCGGGTCTCGCTGCCCTGCAGCACCGCGCCGTCCGTGCCCAGGCCGGCGTTCTCCTGCCGCGTGTTGTTCAGCGTCGCCCGTACCGTGTAGTTCGCCTGCGACGGGCTGTAGTCCAGTGTCAGCGTATCGTTGGTGTAGTCGCTATCCCCCGAGTAACCTCCTCGGTTCGACATCGTGCTGCGCTGCAGGCGCATGGTGGGCCAGCCGTCGAAGCGCAGATCGAGGCCCATGTCATTGCGCCTGGCGGTGATGTCCAGGGTCGAGGAGCCGGTATCTCTGGTTCCGACGGCCGCACCTGTGGCCAGGCCGTACAGCGAGCCGCTGCCGTAGCCGCTGTAGCCGAAGGAGTTCCCCCGATCGCTCTTGAGATCGGAGTACCGGTCGTAGAAGCTGATCTGGGGCGAGAAGTTCCACTCAAGACCGAAGTTGATGCCCTTCTCCCGGCTCTGGAAGCCCACGGTATCCAGGTAGGTGTAGGTGGGATCGACGCTACGGTACTCGGTGAGCGTATGGATGTTGCCCACGGTCCAGTCCACCGCGGCCGAGAGGGCCGTGCCGGCCCCCGCGCTTTCCCCACTGCTGCTGCGGGCCCAGTCCACGCTCAGGTTCAGGTTGTCCGCCGGCCGCCAGTTGAAGTCCACGCCCCAGATGTCCTGATCCCCGGCGACGGTGCCGGCGGCGGCGATCTCGTAGTAATACTGCACCCTGACCAGGGCCGTAGGCGGGACGACCCGCCGAAACTCCACGCGGCCGATGGTGCGGTAGGCGTCGTAGTCCACGGCCTCCATCTGCCGGACCCCGTCGACCAGCACGATCAGGGCCTCGTCGATGATCTTGCGCTCGCCGTCATAGACCACGCTGGTGCCGTCGGGGATGATGGGACGGAAGTTCGTGTCGAAGGGGCCGGTACTGCCTGAGCCGTTGTAGATGTCCTCCTGATACCCCACGGTGTCGTCCGCGCGACCGTCTGTGAGACGGTCGTGGCGAAGCATGGTCACACCCAGCAGCAGCTTGTCGCGCAGCAGGGGCATCTCCGCCCGAGCCCCGTAGATCTGGCCCGGGCCGCCGTCGTTGTAACCCAGTGACTGGTAGCTCACCGAGACGGTGTCGGAGGCGCTGATGATGCGGGCCTGACCGTCGATGGGCTCGAAGTACAGTTGGCCCGAATCATAGTCCAGACGGTAGTCCGAGCCAAACCGCAGGGAGTCCTCATTGACCTTGACGACCTCGCTGCCCTCGATCACGGGGGTGTAGGTCAGGAAGTAGGGCCCGGCCGTGTCATTGCCCAGGAACGTCTGGTTGCGGACGACGCCCTTCTCCTGGATGTAGAAGGCGCGCATCAGCCCACCGGCGGGCAGGCGCTGGTCGAACTGCCAGCCCCGGGTGGACTTGCGGAACCCCGCGAACTCATTGCCCCCGATGCTCAAGTCCAGATCGCCGAACAGCAGCGCGGTATCGTCACCCATATACCCCGCCACCCAGCGCGTGTACGACTGGCCCCAGCCGCTGTCGGAGATGTCCGCCTGGAAGGCCAGACGGTTCCACACCGGCCCCTCGAGCCGCAGACTGCTTTGCCGCACCACCGAGCCGGTGTCCCACCTCTGGCTCTCGTAGGCGGAATTGGAGCCCTCCACCGCGTGCTCCTGGAAAGTCAGTGTGTTACTGCCGCTGATGGTGAAGCCCTGGAACAGGTCCATGCGCTGCAGCCATCCGGCCAGACCCGTCCGCGGCTCCTGGTCGTCCTCATCCTCCGGGTGCTGTCCCGGCTGCCGGTCGCCGGGGTCCGGCGGCGGTGCGTCGGGTCCCGGCCGAGGCTCGCCGGGGCCCGGCGGCGCGTCGGGCCCCGGTGGTGGTGCATCCGGGCCCGCCGCGGGCTGTCCCGCTTCCGGGGTAGGTGGCTGTGCCTCGCCGGCCGGTGTCGGCTCTGCCTCGTCGGCGGGCTCGCCGGTCTCCTCCGCCGGGTTCGCCGGGGCCTCGGAGGCCTGCTCGCCGGTGTCGGCGGTGTCCTCCGGGCCCGGAGTATCGGCGGGCTGCTCCCGGGTTGGCGGCTCGGCGGCCTCCTGCGCCCGGGAGCCGGGGGTCAGAAGCAGGCCGGCCGCCAGGGCCCAGATGAGCAGTAGCGGTCGCGCATGAGATGGTTGGCGAAGTCGCATGGGGTACAGTCGCAGTCCTCACAAGAGCCGCGCCGCCCTGGGCTGCGGCGAAGTGGCCGGGTTCCGGGAAGATGTGGCGCGCCGCCCGGCCGGGGCCGGTGCAATAGCCATTAGACGCGGCCACCCAGGGCCGTGTTCCCGCCCGCTATTACCGGGTCTTCAGAACGGTGGCCTGATAGCCGTAGGGCTCCATGTCTACCTGGACGGTTCGGCCCTCGGCCGTGATGGCCGCCACGGCCGGCTTGTCGGCGAAGTTCAAAGTCACCACCAGTATTGTACCATCCCCGGCGAATGCGGCCCAGTCCGTGGCGCCGATTCCTGTCACCTGCACGCGCTCGTCGCAGCGCCGGGCGAGCCGGAAGTAGTCCTCATACTCGGCGATGAGTGCGGCCGCCTCGGACGTGGCGTAGAACGCGCCGCCATCCATGGGCGGCAAGTACCAGATCAGACAGCCGTTGCCGCCGCTCTCCATGTACTGGCGCAAGAGCCTCTGGCACCAGGTCTCCATCCGCGGCGGCGCCTGCCCATCCCCCGTCGGCGAGAGGTACCACATCTCGCCTCCCATGAACGGCACGTCTCCCAGCGCCTCCAAGGTGGCCCGGATCGCCCCGCGGTCGCCGTTGTACCCCGCGATGGCGAAGTCCAGATGTGGCGCCAGGGCCGCCCAGTCCACTCCATAGTGCTCCCGGGTCCTCTGGCTCTGATACCCGGAGTACACCGAGAACTCCACGGGATGCTCGGCCCCGGCGAGCATCTGCTTGATCTTGCCCGCCATCCGGGCGTTCTGGGCGCAGCGGAAGTCCGTCCACTCTTCCCTGTACTGTCCGGTGAGGGAGTCGCTGGTGATCTCCAGGTCCTCGGGCAGCCCTACGGCCCGACGAAACGCCGCCTTGCAGCGGCCGCAGGCGCAGAAAGTGGGCGGGTCCACCACCGGCTGCTCGATGTCCCAGTTCGCCGCCGGGTATGGGCCGCCGTTCACCAAGGAGACCAGCCAGGTCTCCAGGGCTTCCAGCGGCTCTTGGCCCTCGGCGAGCAGCCAGGTGGGGCAGTAGGCGTGCTGTATGCTCTTGCCGGAGAAGTCCACCGCCTGACACTCGGGGGTCTGCTTGAGGCTCTCGGCCATACCCGGCGGGGCGTGCCAGGGCTCCCACGGAATGCTGAGAAACACCCGGTGCCCGCGGTCCAGCAGGTGGGGCACCACCTCATTGGTGGTACGGCCGTAGGTCCATCTGATGCCGGATGCGTAGCAGTTCTCGGCGAAGGCGGCGGCCACGTCCGGGTTGTTGAAGGTCGGTCCGTAAAGGCAGGGACAGATCCGGGCCCTCGCGGGGCGCACGTTGCGCAGCGGCGGCAGGATACGCACCGCGCTACGCTGGGGGATCTCGACCACCGCGCCGTCGAGAGCCTCGAAGTGTGTGTACAGGTCAAGCTCGCCCGGCTGAAGCTCGCCGGGGGCCTCGAACAGTAGCGCCGCCTGGGCCCGGGCGTCCGGGGAACCCAGGTCCCGGCACTTGACGTCGGCGGCCAGCACATAGGTCTTCCCCGGCTCAACCGGGACCACCCCCTCCTTGTCCACCCACAGCGCCTGCTGCCGGTCCACCAGCTCCGGGGTCGCGACCACCTTGACACAGCGGCTGCCGTCCGGTCCCTCCGGCACCAGGAGGGAATCGGCGCCCCACTGCGGCTCGTCGAAGGTGCCCATCTTCAGGAGATTCTCCTCGCTTCCGACCTCGTGGAAGCTGAGGTTATCCACCCAGAAGGTGCCGGTGATCCCGCGGTCTTGCCACTTGATGACCAGCGGATGCACGCTTTGGGCGCCGGCGGGCGGCGTCACCGAAAGCTCTATCCGCCTCCAATCGCAGGTGCCGCCCCCGGTGATCCCCGGCTGATAGGCCAAGGTTGCCCCGGCCGCGTCGCCCCAGCGGAGGTTGATGTCCAGCCCGGTTCCGGGCAGCGCCTCGTAGCGCAGCTCGTGACGGGCCAGGGCATTGCCGGCCACCGACCCGTCGGGACCCCGCCGCACCTGCAGCTTCGCGCTACCGATGGGTTCGTTCGCCACATAGCGCAGCTCCGGCGGGGCCTGCACCACCATGGTATAGCCCTCCGAGGGGCAGCCCCGCGGGTCGTGCAGGTACAGGCGCACCAGTTGCCGACTCCCGGCCGGGAGATAGCAGACATCCTGTTTGGGGAAGAGCTGGGGACCGGGCTGAGGCACGTACACCCCGCAGGTGAGGTAGGCCTCGGTAGCGTCCGGGGCGGACCACAGGCCCTCCGCACCGGCGGAGGCCTGAGGCCAGGTGGCCTGGATGTCTGTGAGCCAACCGGCCGCGGGCTCCTCCGAGGCGGCCAGCCAGCGGGGCTGCAGCGGCAGGCCGTTGGCCTCGATCCGCGGCATCACCGCAGGCGCCGCGCCGGTGGCCTTCGCCCGCAGGCACAGCACGCTCAGGCCTGTGGGCAGCTCGAGGCCAAGGTCCGGTCGGGACGGGTCCACCGGCGCCCCATTGACAAATGCCTCGTAGGCCGCGTCGCGCGCCGCCACAGACCAGTCCAGGACCCCCGCGGCACAGGATACCGGTACCACGGCGGAGCGGGCCATGACCCGGCCGTCCTGAAGCAGGCTCACCGTCAGCCCAACCGTCCCGGCCACAACGGCCTCCATCTGCAGCGGCAGGCGCAGGATGTGCTCCCCCGGGCCGGTGGCCTCGGCCGCCTGCCCCGCAGTCAGTTCGCAACGTAGGGCGGTGTCGCCATCGGCCGCCCCGGCCACCCGGGCCGAGACCGCGAGCTCCCGCTGTTGTCGGGTGTGGGTGAATTCGCCAAGGGCCGGGCCCTGCGCGGAGAACTGCAGCCTCCCGAAGGCCGCCGGCTGATGGAAGTCCCTCTGCAGCCCACTCCAGGTGCTGTAGCGGCCGTCGGCCGAGCGAGTGCGGGTGACGTTCAGGCCCCACGGCTCCTGCCCGACTGCCCCCAGCGCCGCCAGCGGGATCGCCATCTCCACCGTGTAGGACCTATCCCCGCGCCGGGCCACCGACCGCCAGTCGCAGCTCCACGAGTCGTCTTTCCCCTCGGCCTCGTACGTCCCGGTGCCGGAGTTGGCGGCGAAGTGGTAGTACGACCGGGCCGTGGGGGCCAGGAACACCTCCACGCAGTCGTCGGAGAAGACGTTGGCATCGCGGCCGGTCTTCTCGGCACGCACCAGGTGCAGCATGTTCAGCCGCGGCTCCAAAAGCTCGTCGAAGGCCTCGACCGCCAGGTACAGATGGTCATCATCAAAGCAGACCTGCACCCGCGTCTGCTGGGGCTCCGGCTCCGCGCTCTGGGCGCTGAGGAACGGTGCGCCCACCGAGGCGACCTGCCAGCAGGCGTCATCGGTGACGCCGTCCAACAGCGGTGGCGCGGGCGCCCGGTAGGCGGTGAGCAGCGGCTGGGCCTGACACGGGGCGAGCAGGCACAGGAGCGCGAGGCCTCGGAGGACCGCGGCGCCGGCACGGGAGACCGGCCTGCGGCGCCCGGAGAGCAATGCTGTGGCCAAGGGCAATCGTCGCGCCATCTGCGCCACATCCCTTCAGCTTGGTAAACCAGCTAGAGGGTCTTCGCCAAAGGGGCGCCGCCGTCCTTCGCACGGACGGAGGCGGTGCAACTGCCGGGCTGCGTGGGTGCGTTTGCGGAGGCGGGGGGACGGCCCGGTGCCGCCGGCTCGGGGGCCCGCCACGGGGCGGCCGAAGCGGCTCGCGCAGGCCGCGGCCGTCCGTGGGGGTGGGCCGTCTGGGTCAGTCGAAGACAGGGGGCAGCACGCCGGTGGTGGCGTCCAGATGGACACGGATGGTGACCGAGGTACCTGCCGAGGGAGCGCTGTCGAGGCGCAGCTCACCTCCGAGGCAGCCCACACACTCGGCGAGCTTGGAAAGCCCCGTGCGCCGGCCGTCGGCGGGACCCGGGATCTGGGCCACACTGAACCCGACACCGTTATCGGCGACGGTGACCTCCAGGTGGTCTCCGTCGACCCCGGCGCCCACCCGCACCCGGTCGGCGTGCGAATGGGCGGTGGCATTCCGCAGCAGCTCCCGAACGGCGGCGAACACGATGGCGCCGGCGGCATCGCCGATCCGGCGCGGCAGAGGGTCGCAGTCGAAGCTGCCGCTGATACCGTAGTCTTCCAGGTCGGCCACGAGCCCCTTGAGACCGGCCTGCAGGCCCAGACTGTAGAGCGCGAAACTGCTCAGCTCGAAGGTCAGGGCCCGGCTTTCCCCGATCACATCCTCCAGGATAGCCGTGATCTGATCGGCCTGCTCCCGCTGTGACCCCGGAGGCAGTTGGTCCCTGAGCGACTGCAGGCGAAGCTGGAGCCCGGTGAGGCTTTGGCCGACCCGGTCGTGGAGCGCCTCGGCCAGATACCGGCGCTCGCGCTGCTCGGCCACGAGCAGCTCCGAGGTCAGGCCCCGTGCCGTGCTGCGGCGCCACTGCGGGTGCGACTGGGAGCGTCCGTGGGCCGTGACGTCCATCCCCGCACAGATCAGGCCGGTGATCCGACCGGTCTCGCTGCGCAACGCGCGGATCCGCCACACCAACCACAATCGCCTACCTGCCGCGTCGCGACACTCAACCCGGAGATCATCGTCCGGCCACTCGCCGTCGCAGATGAGCTGCAGAAACGACGCCACGCCGGTGGCATCCGTCCCCTCCGGCAGGGCCAGGACCTCCGCGACATTGCGCCCTGTAAGCTGCCCGGGCTCGTAGCCCAGCAACGTCCGGGAGGCCCCGGAGACGAACTGGATGTGCCCCCGGGTGTCCAGACGCAGGACCACAGGATCCCCGCGGGTGCCTTCGGTCTCGGCGGCGGCCAGTCGTGCCGCCTCGAAGGCCCGGCGGCTCGCGGTGACATCCGTCAGCACCGCGCGGATGCCGGTGAGGTTGCCGAGGTCGTCATACAGGCCCCGGCCCCGCTCCCAGATCCAGCGCTCGCCCTCCGGGAACATGGCGCGGTAGGCGGTGCCATAGGCCTCTCGCGTGCGGACGGCCTCCTGGATAGCACGCCACAGCCGCCTCCGGTCCTGCTCGCCGTCCGGGCGGCGGATGCACGCGGGGCCCCCGACGAAACGGCCTGCGGCACAGTCGGCGATGGGTATCAAGCACGTGCGAGAGACAAAGCCCGGATGCCGGCCCGTGCATTTCTCGCAAGTGTCCCGGCCCGGCCGGGTCGCCTCCGGCCAGAGTGCCTCGTGCCCCACAGCCTCAGGCCCCGGGCAAGACAACGAGGCCTCTTTCGTCGTGGGCTCGAGGGCCGCCTGTGCAGGGCAAGGCGGGCGTCCCCCGCCGATGGGGGCCAACGGGCCGTCCTCGCAAGGCGGCGAGCACGGCATCGCCACGGCGACCGCCGCGGAGCAGTCGGCCTGCCCCGCAGTCGGGGTGGTGTCGGCATCACAGGAGAGCAGGTAGTCGGAGAGCATGGTCGCAACCGAGGCGACGAGCTCAGTCTCATCTTCTCCAAAGTCTCGCCCCTCACGATCGCTCAGGCCGAGGAAGCCCCACAGGATCGGGCCGCGGAGAACGGGCTGGACGATGATCGAGCCCGGAAGGTCCCGGCTCAGCACGGCGGCGACCTCCCGGGCAGGGTCAGAGTCGCCCGAGGCCGCGCGCCTGTCGGCGCCGGAGCCGAGTCCATCGCGCCCCGGGGTCTCATCTCGCGGGAGGGTCACGGCGTCCGGGAGGTCTGGGGCCGAGGACGGCCCGTCCCAGTGCAGTAGCCGCGCCGAGGGGTGTCCGTCGGCGTCGTGGGCGTGGCGGTAGAGGAAGGCGCCGGTGGCCTCCGTGGCTTCCCTCAGGCCGCTGAGCACGAGGCCCAAGGTGTCCTCGGCCGACCGGCGGCGAAGCAACAACTGCCCGCAGTGGCCGATGGTGCGCGCGTAGCGCAGTCGGCGGGCCCGGGCCTCCGCCTCGCGGTGGTTCTCAACGAAGCTGGAGAGCGTCCGGGCGACGGCCTCCAGACGCCGCGCCGGACCGGCCTCCAGCACCGGATCGCGCTCGGCGGCCCAGTACACCCGAACCACCGCGACACCCTCCCCGCCCACACGCAAAGGGGCATCGGTGTACCACGGCGTCTGGCGACAGATGAAACTGCGAAAGGTCTCCCCATCCAGCATGACGGCAACGCCCGTGCCTCCATCGCGGGCGAAGACGTCCGCCACCAGTCCGGCGGCACTCCGCAGAACCGGAGCTACCGGCCTGGCGGGGTTCATACAAAGCAGCATGAGCTGCTCGAGGGGGACGACGCTGCGTGCGGGCAAGGGCATCGTGCCGCTTTCGTTCGGCGCCGGAGACACCGTTGCACTTGACCCGCTGTCGGGATGGGGCCGCCGTGCCGAGCACGGGGCGGAAGCGGCTGCGCCGGGGCGATGGGCCTGCGTGGAGATGGGTGCCATGGATAGGGTCTCTGTCGTTCCGCGCCCGGCTTCGGGTGCATGGGCGCCTGCGGGCCGCCCGTGATGGACTTGGTGAACCGCTACACCCACAGCAATGCGCGTGCCCATCCCCCGGGGGGGGATTTTGGGTGTCGGCGTCGAAGATGGTTCCATGAGAGTCGCAAGACCCGCGCATGGTTAGCCCAATGCTCGTCCCGCGCCACCGACGGAACGGCGGCCCACTTCGCGCTGACGATGGAGGGACAGATGAGAGGGCTCCCCGGTTTGCAGGATGCGTCGCACCATCGACTTGCCACCGACCGCTGCGCACCGGCCCGGACGCCCGGGCCTGCGCCGGGGCCGCCGGCCCACTCCGAGCCACGGCGCGCCTGTGGCTGGTGGTGGCCCGTCCTCTTGCTCGTCTGGCTGCTTCCGGCGGCGGCGCGGGGCGAACAGATGCAGGTCTGGGCCGCCGCCACTCCGCAGGTCGTCCGGCCTGGCGATCCGTTCAAGATCACCGTGTGCGCCGTCCAGTGGGATAACAGGGAGTACCGGCCGGCCGACTGTGAGGTGGTGTGGCCAAGCTGGGGACAGATGGGCCTGTCCGAACCCAACTCCAACAGGAGGCACCGCACCGTACGCACCTGGCGGCGCTGGGTTTCGGCCGCGACGACCCGAACCGTCGGTCTGACGGCCCGGACGGCAGGGACGCTCACCATCCCCGGGATCCAGGTGCGCGCCGGGGGAGCTACCGCCCTGACGGCACCGATCACCGTAGTGGTTGACCCCCGGGCCCCGGCCTCGGTTAGCGTCCCCGACCCTCCCCCCGCGGTACCGCTCGCCCCGCCCTGGGCGGCGATAGGTCGGCGGGCCCAGCCCTCTGCGTCGCCGCCGGGCGGCGCTCCCGCCGGGCCGAGGACCAAGCCCGCGGTGCTCATCGGCCTGATAGTCCTGCTGGCGCTCATCTCGTCCCTGGTCTACAGGGCCCTCCGCGCCAGGGCCCGGGAGGTGATGGATGCCGGCGATACCGCCCGGCCGCAGGCTCCCCCAGCTTCCCACCGCCCTTGAGCCCGGGACGACGCGGCGCAAGGCCAAGAGGCTCAGGGGGCGCGGCGACTGCAGCGTTTGACCGCCCAAGAGGCACTCTGCTATACTCCAGCCCGATCCCCAGAGCTTCCCGGTGGGTGAAGTCCATGTGGCCCTTCGGCGATCGTGAACGGTCCAAGGCCCGGGCAAAGCGGCGCGCCGGCACGGCCGCCCTGCGCAAGGGCGATCTTCCCGCCGCCATCGCCCTGCTCTCGCAGGCCGTGGAGGCAGACCCCGCGGACGTCGGCGCGGTGCTGAACCTCGGGCTGGCCCATCACCACGCCGGGCAGCATACCAAGGCCATCGAGCGCTTCCGGCAGGCCATCGAGTTGGACCCTCGCGACACCCGGGCGTACCTGAACATCGCCGCCGCCGAGAACGCCCTGGGGCATCTGGACAATGCCGAGGCCGCCTTGCTGCAGGCCCTGCAGATCAACCCGCGACAGGCGGGGGTGCACTACAACCTCGCCGTGATCTACCTCAAGCGCCGGCAGATCCCCAACGCCATGGCCGAGATGGAGCTGGAGCTGGCCATCAACCCCGGACACACGGAGACCCAGGCCGCGATCAAGGCGCTGCGCGAGCGGCTCATGCCCTGACCGCGGTACCACGTCGGGGCCCCGCCTGCCCCCGGACACAGCGGAGGCCCCGACGTTGAGGGCCTGTGCCGCCAAGAGCTCCCGGCCCGGCTTGCCCCGCGGGAAGGACCCTGTCCGGCGCCCGGCGAACTGTCTCTTGCCCCTAAGCCCCCGCTCCTCTGGAGGATCTGCGTGATGACCGATACCGAGCACCCCATCGGCAATAGCGAGATGGCTCAGTTCTGCCGCCAGTTCGCCAGTCTCATGCACGCGCAGGTCAACATCCTCGACATCTTCGAGGCCCTCAAGGAACAGACAGGCAGCGCCATGCTCCGCGATATCCTCGCCCATGTGCGAGAGGACGCCGAGATGGGGCGGTCGCTGGCCACCGCCTTCAGTCGCTATCCCCAGGTGTTCTCACCCTTCTTCATCAGCATGGTGCGGCAGGGCGAGCTGGAGGGCGAGCTGGACCGCGTGTTTTCAGACCTGGCCACCCACTTCGAGACGCGCCTGGAGGAAGGGGTGGATGCCACTCGTCGTCGCGACGGTGGCCTGACGGACCTGGAGACCGTGGCCTCGGTATTCCAGTGGATCTTCATCTGGCTCACGGCTCTGGTGGGGTTCTGCAGTGTGGGCGGGGGGCTGGTATACTATGCCACCCACCATGCCGGGCTACCCGGCGAGCCGCTGCCGAATGTAGCGATCTTCATCGGTCTGGTGATGTTCCTGGGGGTCATCGTGTTCAGCCGTGGCCGGCGCAGGTAGCCTCCGGGCGTGCTGGCCGCTTGGCCTCGAAACAGCCGATTGAGCACCTGTCCCGGGGGGTAGACTGGAAGATAGGCGGCCGCCCGGCCGTCTGTGGGGGGCAACCCCCACCGTCCGGCTGCGGGGTCGCCGGTGCCTTATGTCAAGGCGGTTGGTTGTTCTGTTCCTCCCCACCCGGCGAACGTGGCACGAACTCCTCTGAGTGCCATAGACACAGCACAGCCTTCAAGCCGATGCGACCCCGCGCCGGGCTATGCGCTCCCGCAGGGCCCACAGTCCGGCGACGGCCCCGAACCCCAGTATGCACAGTCCCGGTAGTAGTAGTGCGGTTGAAAGCGGCATTCCGGCATCCGCGAGCGCCCCGATGAGAGAGCAGCCCGCGATGACGCCTACGGTATTGGACACCCCCAACGCCCCCAGCAGGGTGCCGCTCCTGCCCGGCCATGCCCCGGCGGCCAGAGCGTTCAAGGCGGGATACTCCATGCTGATGAATGCCCCGGCAGCGACGAAGGCGGCCGTCGCCGCCATCTGGCCGGAGGCCAGGGCCGCGGCCACAAACAGGCCGCCCCCGGCCAGCCCCGGCACCACCAGCCAGCGATAGTTGCCGTGCCGCTCGCCGAAGACCGTCAGCACCCCGCGGCCCAGGATGAAGGCCGCGCCATAGGCCGCCAGGCCCCGGGCCGGAGCGAAGCTCACCGGCGCGAACCTCTCGTCACAGTATCTCACGAACCAAAGCGACATCACCCCCTCTCCCGAGTGCAGGGCCGCCAGGAGCACGATCAGGCCCATTGAGGCCCAGGGCACCGCCTCACCTCCGGTGGGGCACTGCGTCTCGCCCGCCGCCGGTGCGGGCTCCGGCATGCGCAGCCAGATGACGACGGCGGCCAGGGCCAGGAAAGCCGCCGCCACCGCGAAGGGGGTGTGGAAGTACAGGGGGCCGCGAGAAGTGTCGCCGGAGACCAGATGCAAGAGCCGGTCCACCGCCAGCGGCGCGGCGCAGTAGCCCACGGCCGCCGAGAGCTGCAAAGCGCCCATCATCTTCCGCCGTCTGTGGGGGTACGAGGCGCACAGATACGCGGCGGCGCAGACCAGGAACGCCGCGACCCCAAAGCCGGCAATGCACAGGCCGCCGGCGAAGGTGGACAGATGCCTGAGCAGGCCGCACAGGCCGAAGCCCAGTGCCGCCACACACAGCCCGGCCGCCAGCACGCGTCGCATCCCCAGTCGGTCCGAGAGCCATCCCCCCAGCAGTCCCGCCACCGCGCCCCCGGCGCTACCCACGGACAGCAGCAGGCCCAAGACCTTCTTGCTGGTGCCGAAATGCTCCTCGATCCAGGAGCCGAATACCGGGGTGATCGTGAGCGTGAAGGCGATCGCTAGCTGACAGAGCAAGATGAGAAGCAGGGCACATCGCAGGTGCTGTGGCATCGCTCGATCCGCCGCAAGGGACTTCGACGCGGACGGCGAAATCCCGTGGTCGATGGGTGCGTCCGCGTGCGGTCCACGCCGGTCTGCCGAACCACGGCTGTGGTTCCATGCCGCACAGGCGGCGACCTCCGGCCACACCCGGAGCCCGGATTACGTTACCATGAAGGCAGGTTGACCCATGCAGCCGCTTGTCGAGGTCACCAGAGGCAGTCTCGTCGAATGCACCCACTATGGCAATATCGCCGTCTGCGATGCCGAGGGTGGCCTGCTCGGCGCGGTCGGCGACCCGGAGCACGTGGTGTTCTGGCGCTCCTCGGCCAAGCCGATCCAGGCGCTGACGGTGGTGCAAAGCGGTGCCGCCGACCGCTTCAACTTCACCGACAGGGAGCTGGCGGTCTGCTGCGCCTCCCACTGCGGGTCGGCCGAGCATGTGGCCACCGTCCTGGGGATCCTGGGCAAGATCGGGCTGGGTGAGGAGGCCCTGCAGTGCGGCACCCACATGCCCGGTGACGCCGCGGAGCGTGACCGCCTGATCCGCGCCGATCTGCCCCCCGGCCCGGCGCACAACAACTGCTCCGGGAAGCACGCGGGCAAGCTGGCGGCCACGGTGGCCCTGGGCGCCGATGTGGGTACCTACCTTTCCCTGGACCATCCCGTGCAGCAGAGCATTCTGCGCAATATGAGCGCCCTCTGTGGCGTGCCGGCGCAGCAGTTCGCCATCGGTGTGGACGGCTGCGGCGCACCGGTTCACGGCATGCCCCTGCGGGCGATGGCCACCGCCTTCGCCCGGCTGTGCCGCCCCGAGCAGATGCCGCCGGAGATCCGAAAGGCCGCGCCGAGGATCATCGCCGCCATGGGGCGCGAGCCGGTGATGGTCAGCGGCCAAGGGAGCTTCAACAGCGACCTGCTGGCGGCGTACTCGGGAAGGATGCTCGCCAAGGGCGGGGCGGAGGGGCTGTTTGTGGTGGGACTGGCGCCGGACGGGCTCGGGTTCGCCACGAGGACCGTGGACGGCAGCCACCGCGGGCAGTCCACGGTGGTGCTACGGGTGCTGGAGCAACTGGGGAAGGTGGACGAGGGGGTGCGGCGGAATCTGGCCGGGCACTTTGAGCAGACGGTGCGCAATTGCCATGGGGCCGATATCGGGCAGATTCGGGCGGCGGACTTCTCCATCGCCCTGTAGAGCCGCCACGGCCGGCTGCCCGACGCCCATGAAGAGACCAAAGAGGCGGCGCCAAGTGCCGCTCTCGTTTCGGCGCGAGCCGATAGACGCCACGGAGGCAATCACATGAGTATCAAAGTCGGACTCATCGGCGCAGGCGCCATCACTCGTCCCCACGTGGATGCCTTCGTGCGCAATCCGCATGTGGTCAAGGACGTCACCGTCGCCGATCCCTCACAGCAGGCGAGGGAGGCGCTGCAGCAGGAGTTCGGGATCATCCGGAAGACCTGCGCCGAGTATCGCGAGTTGCTGGACGACCCACAGATCAACCTCATCGACATCTGCACCCCCCACTATCTCCATGCCCCTCAGGCGATCGAGGCCATGCAGGCGGGGAAGGATGTCATCCTCGAAAAGCCCATGGCCCTGAGCGTGGAGCAGTGCGAGGAGATGGTGCGGGTGTCCGAGGACACGGGGCGGCGGCTGTTTTGCGCCCTGTGTCAGCGCACCTTGCCGGCACATGTCAAGGCCATGGAGATGGTGCAGCAGGGCGCGATCGGCAAGGTCTTCCTGGGCACGATCACCGTCATCGGCAATGAGTTCTCGCGGATGAACGACCCCCAGAGCTGGAAGGGCGACTGGGAGCAGGCGGGTGGTGGGGCGCTGTTTGACACCGGCTACCACGCGGTGTACACGCTGCAGCATTTCTTCGGGCCGGCGAAGGCCGTCACGGCCATGACCAGGCGCCTGATCGTGGAGCCCGAGAACAAGGCGGACGATACCAGCGTGGTGGCGTTGGAGATGGAGGGCAATGTCGTGTGCAGCATCGTGGTGACGTACTCGGCAACGGGCGACCGCTGGAGCGAGGAGCGCCGCCTGGTGGGGACGGAGGGGTCGCTGCTGGTGCGGGACGATCCCGAGGATGAGATGCCGCTTCTGCTCTTGCGGGGCGCGGATTTCCAGCCGGTGAAGGTCCACAATCCGCCCCGGGTGCAGCACTACGCCATTCGCGAGACGGTCTCGGGGTTCATCGATAACATCGTGGACGGCACGGCGTCTCACATCACGTTGGAGGAGGCGAAGGCGGCGGTGGCGACGGTGATGGCCTGCTACCAATCCGAGCGCGAGGGGCGGCGGGTGGAGGTGGGGTAGATTCCCACATGGGCGCGACAGTTGGTACTTGAGGCAAGTTCCGGGGCCGCAACCGGGCCGTTGGCCACTCCGTCGGCCACCGTCCCGCCTTGCGGGATCGGGCTTTCCACTCAGATTATGCATGAAAGCAATGAGGCTACATCACGCCACATCTGCGCCTGCGGCGGTCGCTGTGATGCCGTTCTCCCCCCTCCTCCCGTCTCCGCCAGCCGTTTGGCGGAGTAAGGGAGATGGGGGCCGGGGGGGTGAGGCGACGTGAGTGAGCGCCCGCCCGGAACCTGCATCATCTGCGTCTCCAGCCCGACCCGGCGATTCCGCCTTGCGGGATCGCCGCTTGGCCGTGGCAGCGACGCGAGGCGAACCTCCGCGCCGTGCTCGTCGGTCCTCGGCCAGGTGCTGACCCCGCCCAGTGAATGCGGCCGAAAAGCCCGCCTTCGCCGGGAATGTTGTCCTGAGAGCGTCCGCTCCCGGTAAGAGCGGCTCGAAGGATCCCCCGGGATACAGAGAGATCCTTCGCACTCTCGCTGCGCGAGATTGCCGCTCAGGATGACACCCTGAGGGCCGAGAAGTCCGGGTTCAGGATGACACCTTCACGGCAGAACCGGCTTTTCGGCCGGACCTCCGGCGCATCGAGCACGCCGCTCAGGCCCAAACGCGGTTCCACCGCTACCCGCCCTCGACTGTGGTCAGCGTCAGGAGCGAGAAGGGCTCCAGGCTGAGGCTTGCGGCTCCACCCGTCACCGCCACGGGCTCCAGATCCACGAACCAGTCGGTCTCACCGGTCACCACCGCCCGGAGGCTCTCGATGTCATCCGGCAGGCCGGTGAGGGTCGCCTCGCGGGCCGCGCCGGTATTGAGGACGTGCACGGTAAGCTTGTCCCGCTCCCCTCCCTGGCCCCGGAAGGCCGTAACCAGGACCTTGTCATTGTCCGAGGTCGTCGCCAGAGCCTCGGAGTGGTAGGGCGTGAGGTTACAAAAGTGCCTCACGAAGCTATAGCGCACCGTGGGCGTGAGGGTCTCCTCGCCCTGCGGCGTCTTGCCCACGGCCACGATGCTGTAGTCCGCGGTGAACTCCCACTGCATCGTCCCCTGCGGCCTGGCGTAGAGCAAGAGCTCCTGGTACATGCGGGCCTCCTGCACTGCGTACAGGAAGCTGTCGTAGGCCCGGGTGCGCCAGGCTCCGGCGTCCACCCCCAGCTCGGTGACCAGCAGGGGCAGATTGAGGCGCTCGGCCAGGTCTCCCCAGGCGCCGTACTCCTCCTCGCCGGCTCCGCCCCAGGAGTGAAAGCCCACGGCGGTCACGTACTGCATGGCCTCCGGGTCCTCCGCGGCCGGGAACGCGTAGGTGTGCGTGCCCCGGGGCCCGGTGGCGTCGGCCAGCAGCATCTTCGTCTTGAGGCCGAGCTTGGCCAGATGCGCGCCGATGCTCTTGATCGCCTCCCTGTGCTCCTCGGCGGAGAGGTACACGTACACACCGATATTGGCCTCATTGAAGGAGAACAGGTCCGGCTCCACTCCGTACCGCTCCTTGGCGTGCACAAGATAGGAGCCGATGCACTCCAGCAGCTCATCCCACTTGTCCGTAGGAACGGTCTGCCGCGAGCTCCTGGGCTTGTCGGGGTCCGCGTACAGCCACCTCGGCAGGTGCCAGATACTGATGACATACGGGATGCCCATGTCCTGGATCTGTCGGGCCAGCTCGAACTCCCGGCGCAGGTTCGAGTGGTCCTTGTCCCGGGCGCGCAGCACCTCCCAGTTGGTCTGCTCGGGGGACGCATTGTCGTTCTCGGGCTCCCACTCCTCGAGGGTCATCTCCGTGCGGGCCCACGCGATGTTGAGGTGACTGAGCGTGTACTGCGTCACCGGTGATTCGATGGCAAAGCAGTAATTGCCGCCGAAGCCGTCCAGCCTGTAGCGCACCTGCTCCGGGTCAATGCCGAGGCTCGCCGGGGTCTGGTCGGGCACGGCCGAGGCCTGTAAGGTGGCGGTGAGGGAGACGGTCTCCCCGGCCTTGAGACCCGGGGCGAGCTGGGTGAAGGCGGTGTACTGCGTGCCGTTCCACTCCCGGTTATCCTGCACAACCACCGGCAGCGCCCGGTCGAGCGACACTTGCAGACTCGTTGTCCCATCGGCCGCCACCATGGCGATCCCATCCGCCGTCCCCCGGGCGAAGTGGCGGCTTTCGGGCTTGTCCGGAGGCATGACGGCCTGGTCCACCGGGGCATCGCCGGCGGTGAGCGTACAGGTGCCGCCCCGGAAGTCGGCAATGGGCACATCAAGCCACAGGAACACCCCCTCGATATCAACCTCCGCCTCGGCGGTGACGCCGATTTTCAGCTCTACTTTGCCGTCGACCTCGCGGACTGTCTGCTCGAAGGCGTAGTCCCTGCCGGGCTCGACCTCGATCTTGCCCGCCCAGGCGGTGAGGCCCTCGGCGCGGGTGATCTTGACCTCCCGGGCGTCTGTGAGGCTGGGCTGCTTTCCCCATCCGCGCAGCGGGATGCGGAGATTGGTCTGGATGCTCATGTAGTCACCGGCCACGCGCAGGGCGGTGATCCGTCCCCCGGCGTCGGTGACGGCCACTTCCGAGTGGCCGCTGCCGACCACCGAGAACAACGCGATGCAGACGAGTGCCTTGCGGAGCATGGTCGTCCTCCGGGAGCTGGGTTGTGAGCGCGGCGGCAGGAGGGGTTGTCTGTACCGGCAGAGAACTGTTCGACCAGGAGCGCCGGCAGGCCTGCTGCACTCCTGCCGACGGCCCGGAGATGAAGACTCGTGGAGGACCCCTAATGAGACCAGCAATCCTCGCATTTCTCTTGCTCAGCACTCTTGGCGCCCTTGCCCAGGAGGCCGAGCCCGTGCTGCTGCATGGCTGTGAGAGCCTGGAGGGCGTCGTCCTGGTGGATGGCGCCAGGTTCCCCCAGGCCAATCTGGAGGTCAACACGGATGCCGCCTACATAAGCCAGGGTGAGGGCAGTCTGCATCTGAGCGCCGTCTCGCCCGGGAATGCCACCGGCAATAGCTACCTGAGCGTGGAGCTAAGCATCCCCCCCACGGACATGACCAAACAGGCGCTGATCTTCGACGCCTGGTCCTCGGAGCCCGAGAAGTCCCGGGCCCTGTATGTGCGTGGCTTCGACGCCGAGGGCGCCTGTGTCCTGAGCTGGGCCTCGTGGAACAGCCCGGTTGGGGGAGAAAAGGTCACGGTGGACCTGTTTCCGGGTCGCGCCTCGCAGGGCCTGGGGTGGGAGCCCGACGTGGTGAAAGGCGCGTCGCGGGCGGCGGTGACCAGGCTGCGGTTCTTCACCGGCACCCACGACCCGGACACGCCCTTTGACCTGTACCTGGACAACATCCGCACCCAGTACCGGGATGTGAGGTCCTTCATGGAGATCACCGAGCCCAAGAGGCTGTACCCGGACACCACCATCGTGCAGGACGGCGAGCCGCAGGCGATCGTGATCGTCCCCGCGGGAGAGCAGTGGGCCGCGGTGGGGGCCGGGATCGCGGCCGCCGTCAAGACGGCCACCGGGGCCGATCTGCCCGTGAGGTCGGCCGAGGCCCTGGATGACGAGACGCTGGCGGCGCAAAGCGCCATCATCGTGGGCAGCATCGCCAATAACCGCCGGCTGCTGTACCCGTACTCGCACCACCTGTGCTTCGCAGACGGCGTGTACCCGGGCGACGGCGGCTATGAGCTGCGCACCATCAATGACCCGTGGGGCAACGGTAACAACCTCGTCTGCATCGGGGCCTCGGATGTCGCCGGGGCTACCGCCGCCCTGGAGGCTCTGCGGACCCATATCGCGCCCGGGGACACGCTGGTCCTGCCGTCCTTGCTGGAGACCAAACTCGCCGGCCGCGCCGCCGAGACCTGGGGCGGTCTGATGAGCACCCAGCTCGACGAGCGGTGGGCCGAGGGGCAGAGGGAGCGGGCCGAGACGCACCTGCAAACCGCCGGCACCCGCGGGCTGTTTGCGATGGCCGAGGGGATCGGCCGCAACTACGCGCTCACGGGCGATGAAGCCTATGCCCGGATGTACGTGTGGATGATCCAGCGCACCTACGAGAGCTATCTGAGCAACCCCACCACCTACGGCGGTCCCTGGGGCATGGATTCTGATTTCCACATCTACCAGAACATCTGCGCCTGGGACGTGGTGGAGGAGTGCCCGGCCATCAGCGCGGAGGAACGTCTCGCGGTGACCAAGATCCTCTTCCGGTGGGTGAGCGAGGTAGCACCCCGCAAGGTGGCCTCGGAGAGCAGCCGGGCGGTGCGGTTCAACCACCAGACCTTCCCGGCCCTGGGGTGTCTGTATGCGGGGCAGTACTTCTCCCGCTACTATCGGGCCGTGGAGGCCGAGGACTGGATCAAGCTGGCCGACGGCACCTTCGTCTTCCAGCTTGACAGCAGCAAGCCCCACTGCGACTGCAACGGCTACCAGTGGCTGACCTTGCAGCACGTGGTTCGCTACTGCCTGGCGCGGCCGAACCTCACCTACTTCGAGAACGGCAACCTCCGCCTCAACGGCGACTACGCGATCCTGACCATGAACAACCAGGGCCATCCCGTGTCCTACGGCGACATCGGCGGCTGGACGTCCCTGGGCTCCAACCTCCCGATCCTGCTGCCGGCGGCCTGGTACTACGCCGATGGGCGGTACGAGTGGGCCGCGGCCAAGACCCGCTCGGCCGGCGCCCGGCTCTCCATGGGCCTGTTTGACCCCGGTGAGGCCAAGACCGCCGAGCCCACCGACCTGCTGGGCACCGTGGCCTGGCCGCTGGATGACATGTGGTACGACACCTTCGGCGGCGAGAAAACCGTCGCCCGCGAGCAGGCCTTCGACAAGGTCTGCTTCCGCGACACCTTCGCCCCCGAGGGCCGGTACCTCCTGCTCGACGGCCTCTCGGCCGGAGGGCACGGCCACCTGGACGGCAACGCCATCCTCCAGTGGTATGAGAACGGCCGCATCTGGCTGGCCGATGGAGACTACATCAAGTCCCTGCCCAAGTACCACAACGGCGTCCTGATCCTCCGCGACGGCCAGTCGGAGACGATCCCCGCGTTCTGCGAGCTCGGGCACGTGGCGGACATGGACGGCCTGGGCTCCTCTTGCACCCTCCTGCGCAACTACGCCGGAGCCGACTGGAGCCGCAACATCATCTGGCTCAAGGAGCGCCTGTTCATCGTCGCCGACCAGATGACCGCCAGGGAGGATGGCGACTTCTCCTTCCGCGGCATCTGGCAGACGGTGGGCGACACCCGGCTGGACGGGAACAGGCTTCACATCGAGCAGGACGGGCAAAGCGCCGCCTTCGCCACCACCGCCGACGCCCACTGCATCCTCAACGAGGACCCCCATACCGGCAAGAACTGGGGTAGTTACCCATACGCCGGGGAGCCGGTGGTCAAGTCCCTGCAGGGAATTGTGGATGCCGAGCTGAAGGCCGGGGAGCAGACCACTCTGTTCATGGCCCTGCACGCCTCCGGGGAGCAGGCCTCGGAGGTGCAGGTGCGGCGTCTGTCGCCGAACTCGGCGGTGATCGCCGGCGTCGGGGAGCCGGTAGTGGTCGTGGTGGGAGACGGCGACGGGAGAGTGGCCCTCCCCGGTCTGGGGTCGGCGCAGGCCGACCTCGTGGCCCTGTCGGGGACCACGCTGTGGGCCGTGGGCGTCACGGAGGCCGAGCTCGCCGGGCAGACCTCGAGCTTCCCGGGCGGCGCGGACGTGCGCCTCGAGCTGTCCACCGGCGCCGCCACGATCAGGACCCCCACACTGCGCTCGGCCCGCGCCGAGCAGGCGGAGACACAGGCCCACCTGGACGTCTCCCTGTCGCCTCAGGAGGTGCGGCAACTGGTCCTCGACCCGCTGCTGGGCCCGCCGACGTACGTCACGGCCGCCGGAACCGATGCTCTCGCGGCTCCCAACATGAGCAAGCTCTGGAGCTATATGGAGAAGCCCGAGGGCTACCTGCTGACCAACAACGCGCTGGTGCCCGAGGCCGCCGATGTGCTGGCCCAGGCCACCTGCTCGCCCGAGCCCCTGGAGGCCAACGTCTTCTCCGGCGCCGAGGGAGCCAACAGGCTGGGCAATGCCTTCGACGGCCAGGAGATGAACACCAACAACGGGGTCATGTGGGACGACGGGCAGGAAGTCACCATCGACCTGAAGCTCAAGCAGCCCTGCGAGGTGCGAAGACTGCTGCTGAAGGCCTGGTTTGCCACTTCTTCCAGCAAGAACAAGCTGTTTCAGCTCGGACGCGTGCGGCTCTTGGCCAGCAATGACGGTTTCGCCGCCGACAGCCGCACGCTCCTGGACGCCACGGACACCGAGGAACACGGCAACTGGGGAGCGCCGGGGCATCGGCCGGAGACCTACGCCTTCGAAGGCCTGCAGGGCTCCGCCACCGACCTGCGCCTGATTCTCACCCCGCGGCCGGGAACCGGGGTCTACCTGGCGGAGCTGCAGGTCTGGGGCGACGGCGAGGGGCTGGACGGGCTGGTGGCGAAGGCCGAGGGGCCGGCGCCGTATGTCTTTTCGGCCCTCCACTGCGCCGACATCGACGGCGACGGGATTGACGAGGTCTTCGGCGGCAACACCAATGGCAAGCTGTACTGTCTGGGCGCCGACGGCGCCCTGCGATGGTCGGCCGACTGCGCCGCACAGGTCAACTGTGTGAGCACCGTCGACTTCGACGGCGACGGCAGGCCCGCCGTGGTCGTCGGCACGCTCAACGCCCAGGCCATCGCCTTCGACGCCACCGGAGAGCGCCTCTGGACCTACGACGTGCCGCTTTACAAGCGCGCGGGACACGTGCGCACGGTCTTCCCCGCCGACCTGGAGGGTGAGGGCCGTCAGGTGCTCATCGCCGGCGCCGACAACTGGCGCTATCACGCCATCGACTCCGAGGGCAAGCTGATCTGGCACTACGAGAGCGTGCACGGCTCCACGGCAGGCTGCGCGGCGGATATCGATGGGGACGGCAAGGACGAGGTGCTTGCCGGCACGGAGTACTACACGTGGCACTGCATCAACCCGGACGGCTCCCGGCGCTGGGCCTGGCGAACCGCGGCCGGGCCCTGTGCCAACGCCGTGGCCGCCGGGGACATCAACGGCGATGGTGACCTGGAGGTCGTCTTCGGCGGCGCCGACACCCTCGTCCAGGTCGCCGATACCGACGGCAAGCGCATGTGGACCTTCAACACGGGAGATGAGCTCTCCGCGGTGGCCTGCGCGGATGTCAATGGCGACGGCAAGGAGGAGGTCCTCGCGGCCTCGCTGTCCTTCAACGTCTACTGCCTCGATGGTGAAGGCAACATGCTCTGGCGCACGGCGCTGCCCAATCAGGTACGCTGCATGGCGGTGCTGGAGGGCGCCGAGGGCTACCGAGTGGCCGCAGGCTGCGACGACGGCGGTGTGTATGTGCTCACCGCCGCCGACGGCGCGGTAGTATCGAAGTATGCCACGGCCGGGCGGGTAATCGCGATCGCCGCAGGCAGGCCGGCGGCGGACGCAACGTGGCCGGAGGTACGGGCGGGAAGCGAGGACGGGAATCTGTATGGATTGAGGTAGAGGGGCCGTTGCCGTCTGGCCCCGGAGGGGCGGCGCCGAGCCGTTTGCCGTTGTAGGGCGGCGACCCGTGCGCCGCCGCCGTTCGTCGTTGGTGTTGGATTGCCTCCCGGCGCGGTACAGGCCCGCGCCCTACAGAACTGCGGCGCCGGGGCGTTGGCCGTTGTAGGGCGGCGACCCGTGCGCCGCCGCCGTTTGCCGTTGTTGTCGGAGGGCCCCCTCGGCGCGGTACAGGCCCGCGCCCTACAGAACTGCGGCGCGGAGCCGTTTGCCGTTGTAGGGCGGCGACCCGTGCGCCGCCGCCGTTTGCCGTTGTTGTCGGAGGGCCCCCTCGGCGCGGTACAGGCCCGCGCCCTACAGGAGGGCCCTCCCGGCCTCCCGGCGATCCTAATGCACCGAGCGCTCGTAGCTCTCGATGAGGTCCACGAAACCGCCGTAGTCCACGGCCTGCATGTCCGCCGCGATGCCCCTTGCCCGCAGGTCCGGCTGCAGGGCATACAGCGCGACACCCCGCTCGGAAGCGGCCGCCAGCGCCTCCGCGAGCGGATGGTCGATGGGCGCCGCCGCGTAGACGCCGTCCTCGATGAGGAGGATCCCGTCGCCCTCCCGGGCCAGCTTGACCGTGCGGGCCTGAGCGGGATCGGTGTGCGGGGCGTGGCTGAGGATGAACAGAGTCGACATATGTGGCCTCCTCAGTAGGTCAGGATCGCGTCGCTGTGGTGGACGAGGTCGCCGATTGCCGCGGCAGAGACGGCGACTACACCCTCCGGGAGCCCCTGGGGGTCCAGGCCCCGTGCACTGAGGGCCTCGGCGTCCACAGCTACCTTCACGTCGGCATCCAGCAAGGTCTCCAGGAGCGCCGGCACCGCAGGGGCCTGGATGCTCTCCGGCACCTGATCGGGTGCACAGGCCCAGGCGGCGTCCTCGGTCAACAGGAACGTCAGGTCCAGCGGCATGGTGGCGAAGCCCAGGCAGGCCCGGGCGCCCTCGGGGATCGCCGCTGAGCCGTACGGCGCGCTGCGGACGAGAAACAAGACGGTCTTCATACTCGTGCTCACCATCCCTCGTGCGAAGCTCAGTACCCGAAGCTCACGACGCGATCGGCCTCGGCCACCAGCTTGGCCAAGGAGGCCGTCCCGGCCACCCGGAATCCCTCGGCGATACCGGCACGCTTCTGGCCCCGAAACTGGCAGCAGGCGCCGCAGCCCTGCACCTCCACCCCCCGCTGGGCGAGCCTCCTGCAGGCCTCCGTCATGTTGGGCTCACTACCTGTCTTGGCCTCGGCGTTCATCGCGACCACCGCATCCTCGGTGAGGAATATCCTCACCCGGTGCCCCTTGTCCAGCGCGGCCTCGGCCAGCTCCGTGGCCGTCTGCAGGTGCTGGAAAGCGTAAGGAGCCGTGCGGATCACGAGCAGCAGGTTCATGACTGGTCCCTCCGTGCTTTTCGGCGCGGCGGCGCCTTGGCGGGTGGTGGGGCAAGGCAGCGTCTCGTGCGACGGCGAGCACGCGGTCGACGTTAGCCCGAAGGCCAGAAGTCCGGCCCGAAAGCGGGTCTTGCCGTCAGTATGTCATTCTGAGCGGCCATCTCGCGCAGCGAGATCGCGAAGAGTCCCGCTGAATGCCGGGAGATGCCTCGAGCTGCTCTCTTCGGGAGCGGACGCTGTGGCAATGGGACTCCCGGAGAAGGTGGGGTCTTCGGCCGCATCTCTAGCCGATGAACAGGTTGATCTGCCCGTCCCTGGCCTCGCCCACGTACGTGGCGGCCCCGGCGATCTGCACGCCCTCGATCAGCTCTTCCTTGCAGAAGCCCATGGCGTCCATGGACATCTGGCAGGCGATCATCCGCACCTCCAGGTCTTGGGCGGCCTCGATGAGCTCCGGAAGACTGCTGAAGTTCTTCTGGGCCATGATCTTCTTGAGCATCGCCGAACCCATGCCGCCCATGTTCAGTTGCGACAGCGGCAGGCTGTCGGCCCGCCTGGGCAGCATCAGCGCCAGCATCTTCTGCATCCAGTTGCGCTTGCATTCGCCGGGGCCACCCTTCTTGAGGGCCGTCAGCCCCCAGAAGGTGAAGAACATCGTGGTCTCAATGCCCATGGCCGCCGCCGTAGTGGCGATGATGAAAGCCGCCATGACCTTATCCAGCGATCCGGCGAAAACGACGATCGTCGCCTTCTTCGGCTGCTGCGGGTTGTCCTGCAAAGACATCTGTCTTTCACCTCTTTCCGGGCCATCGGCAGATGGCCCGACGGGCTAGCGGATGGCGATGACGGCCGTGAACACGCCGCCGTCTTCGGCCAAAGAGACCAACTCGTGCCCCTGAGCCTCGACCCAGGCCTTCACATCGGGCTCGAAGCCGGGATCATCGGCCAAGACCGTGATCGTGTCTCCGGCGGCGAGGTCCTTCGTGGCCTTCTTGAGCTTGACGATGGGCATCGGACAGGCAAGACCCTTTGCATCCAGTGTGGTGTCGGCCATTGGTAAGCCCTCCAGTACCAGTTTGCTGTAGGTTATAGTAATGTTTGTTAGTCACGTTGTCAAGCGATTTCGCAACTAAAGTCGTCCGGTTCCGCGACCGGAATCAAACAGCCGGGCCCACAGTGGGCCCGGCTGCGAACGATCCTTGTCGCTTCGAGGCGCGGCGCAGCGCCCCGGGGACCTCCGGCCAACGAGGCCGCAATCCGCGGTGGCGTCCTGCTCGTCCTTCAGCGTCCCCGGTGCTTACTGTCGTTCTGCGTGGAGCTCGGCGTTCCCCGTGTCTGAGCGGTGAGACGCCCTGAGAGCGCCCGCTCCCGGAGGGAGCAGCTCGAGGCATCTCCTGGCATTCCGCGAGATTCCTCGCTATCTCGCTGCGCGAGATGGACGCTCAGAATGACAGGAACCGGGCCGGCCAGACTTCTCGGCCGGGCTTCTAGCCCTCCGGCAGCCACCCCGCCTCCTGCAGTCTCTCCATCTGGTACCCCAGGCCGGTTCCCTGGAGGCTGGCTGTGTCGGCCTCGCCCCCGTGGAGGCGGAAGATGCCGGCATGCACGGCCTTCTCGGCCTCCTGTGTGGAGGCGGGGAAGAACTGGCGGCTATTGGCTTCGACGCCCATGATCGTGTTGAGCCGGGCGCCGAGGCCCACCGAGTGCATCAGAGCCAGCGAGGGGTTGGTGAGGTCCTGCACGCTGTAGGCGATGCCCAGCTCGGAGGCCTTGGACCAAAACAGCGCATCGGAGCTCTGGCACTTGCAGCTCTTGAGCGCAATGCCGGACCAGCCCAGGTCCATGGCCAGGTCGAAGCTCTCCACATCGGTGAGGCTCTCATCGACGATGACGGGCTTGAGGGCCGAGAGCCGCCGCATGTCGTGGCGGGAGGCTGAAAGGTCGCGCTCGGTGGGCTGCTCGATGTAGAGAATCGACTCGTAGCAGGCCGCGGAGCGCTCCCGGATCTTGTGGAGCATCTCGATGATGTACTGGGGGCTCTCGCACTGCTCATTGGTGTCGGCGGTGACGTGCAAAGGTGCGATGCCCAGCTTGTCCAGCTCGCGGCGGCCGATATCATGCACGTCGATGGTGCGCTGCACGTCCCACTCCAGATCATTGCCGCGGAGCTTGACTTTGAGGCAGTACAGGCCCTCGGCGGCGACCCAGTCTTCCAGACAGTTGGGCATGGCGTCATCGGGATCGTCGGCGGACAGCTCGTCACGGGTGAGCTTGTCCAGACCGCCAACCAGATGGAAGACGGGAATGGAGGGCTTGTAGGAGGGCAAGACGTAGTCGCCGGGCCACTTGCCCTGGAATCGCGGCCCCAGCCAGCGGGAAAGATCGTCCTGCATGTACTCGATACCGTAGCCGGCATAGGTATCGATGCCGTTGACGTTGCCGAAGGCGTCGTGGATGGCGGCGTCGATGGGCGAGGCGCAGACGAGTGCGCTGAGGAAAGGCTGGGCGGGCGAGAGGCGGTGCCGGTCGCAGACGCCCTCATTGAGCGCCCGCAGATCGTCCTCGAGGTCCAAAAACAGGCCGATCGGGTGGGCGTGTTCGGGGTAGTCCAGGACGAGGTCGGAAAAGCCCGCGATGACGTCCTTCATCGCGGCCTCCTTGGCCGGGTGGCTCAAGGAGGGGTCGGGCCAGCCCCAGAAGTCCATGACGAAGATGGCTCCCCAGCCCTCCGCCACACGGCCGCGACCGTTCTCAACGGTGGCCCTGACCTTGCACAGATCGAGCTGCTCGACGACGACGGCACCGAACTTCAGCGGCGTGCGGGCCGTGCACGGAGTGTAGAACACATCCAGCGACTTGACCTTCACGTTCGATAGCATCGTGGCACCTCGATGGCGGGCCCGGCGGCGGGCCGTTGCGACGGAACGCACTGTGGATTACCGTTCCGCGGGCCTCACACCGCGACCCGTGACGGGAACTCGGGGACACCTCTGACGCCGGGACACAGGCGGAACAGCGATCCGGCCAGCGGGTCATCCGCACCGCGCTCATCGCCCCCCGCGGTGGTCACGTATAAGTCCTCATAGGCTTCCCCGGCGAAGATCACGCTGGTGACCTTGGGCGTGGGGAGATCGATGCGGCGGTCGACGGACCCGTCCGGGGCGTAGCGCACCACGCAGCCGCCGTCCCAGCGGGCGGACCAGACGAAGCCCTCGGCATCCACCGTCAGGCCGTCGGGAAGGCCCTCGCTTTGATCCAGGGAGGCGAAAAGCCGACGGTTGGTGAGGGCGCCGGTGGCCTGATCGTAGTCCAGCAGGGTGATCTCACGGGGGATCGAATCGGTGTAGTAGACCCGGCGGCGATCGGGAGTGAACCCCAGGCCGTTGGAGCAGCCCACGGGCTGAATGATGACCTCATAGCTGCCGTCGGTCTCCAGGCGGTACAGCCGGCCGGGCCGGTCGGGAGTGGACATGGTCCCGGCCAATACCCGTCCCCGCGGGTCGGCGATGACATCATTGAAGCGGGTGTCTGCCTCCTGCGGGATCCCCTCGATCGCCGTGACCAGGGCGGCGCCGTCCCACAGCCTCACAGCTCCCCCGGCCATGAACAGCAAGAGCCTGCCGTCCTGCTGGATGGTGAAGCCCCCGATGGGGTCGGTCTGCAGGCAGGTCTCGTGCCGGCCGGTGGCGGGATCGTAGGAAAGCAGCATCCCCCGGGGGATGTCCACCCAGTACAGCCGGCGCTGGGTGGGATGCCACAGGGGGTTCTCGCCGCAGACGCAGGGGACATCGGCCACCAGTTGCGGCTCATTGGCTGCCATCGGTGTCACTCCAGTGAGCGCCGGGGGAGACTGCACCCGCCGCCGGGGCTTAGGCTAGGGACAGAAAAGGGCCGGGGGCCGGGCCCGCTGTGGATCAGGCGCCGGCCCCCGACCGGGTACGGTAGCTGGCCGTCATGTGTTCGCTGTGAGGCTACATCGGGCCCATGCCGGGCATGCCCATCCCCATGCCCATGCCGTACATGCCCTGGGCCTTGCTCTCGTTCTTGGTGGCCACCTCATAGCCGGTGGTGGCCAGGTCGCGTATGAACAGACCGCGGACGATGAACTTCTCGGTGTCGCCGCCGTCGCCGGGGCGCTCCTCGTCAATGGCGCCGGAGTAGACCAACATCTTACCGTCCGGCGACCACGCCACGGAACCCTCGGTCTTGACGGCCGGGTCGTAATCCTGGGCCGCCTCGATCATGGGCGGGTCCGGAGGGGCGATGTAAAGCACGCGCCCCTCGGCGAACTCGGCGCCGCAAAGCATCTTGCCGTCCGGCGACCACATCGGCGTCTTGATCGGCACGGTAGGATCGGCGACGCGGACCTCATCATCCTCGCCACCGTCGGCCGCGCGCAGAGCCATGTACTCCTCGGTAGTCGACGCCATCCCCATGCCCATGCCCATGCCCATGCCCATCTCAGGCCCCATTCCCATACCGGGTCCCATTCCCATGCCGGGTCCCATGCCCATGCCGGGTCCCATTCCCATGCCCGGGCCCGCCTGGGCCTGGACAGTGACCTTCTTGACCATCGCGATGAGAGGTTCGGTCGGCGACCAGGCGGCGAACTCGATGTCTTCGCCGATCGGCTTCCTTGGCGAGCCGTCCAGGGGGACGAGGTAGAGAATCTTCTTGGGCTGAGCCGCCACTCCCACTCCCGGTCCCATGCCCATTCCCATTCCCGGTCCCATCCCGGGCATTCCCATGCCCATCTCCGGACCCATCCCGGGTCCCATTCCCATTCCCGGCCCCATCATGCCGCCGCCCATCATGCCGCCGACTGCGCCCTCCTTGAGGGCACTGGCGGGCAGCTCGTCGCCGCGCTTGGGGGCGCCTTTGTCGGGGATCTCGGCCAGAAGCCAGAGGCCGTCTCCGGTGTTGGTCCAGCCGCAGCCGATGTACTTCTCGCCATCGCGCACGACGCAGATGATCTTGGGGTTCTCCTCGCCGCTGCCCACCAGGATCTCGTGGTGGTCCTTGGCGCGCTCATCCACCATGAGCAGCTTGGCGCCATCAGGCGAGTAGACGGCGATCTTCGGGGCCTTGGCCGGGGCCAGCAGCTTCATCCCCGTGCCGTCGGCGGCGCCGCGCCAGAATCCGCCGTACATGTTCTGGCCGCTGGTACCTCCGGCGATGCCGCAGACGAGTTGGCTGCTGTCGGGTGACCAGGCCAGCGGCGAGACGTTGTAGCCAATCCACTTCACCTCACCCGGCTTGCCGTCCTGCACGGGCACGAGGCCTCCCCGCACCCCCTGCGCCGGGTCCTGCTGTCCCTGGCCCACCCGGGAGAAGGCAATCCACTTGCCGTCGGGAGACCAGACGGGCTTGATGTCCACAAACCCCTGCGGCATTCCCATCCCCATTCCCATCCCCATGCCCATCTCGGGTCCCATGGGCTGGGCGAAGGCCGGCAGGCCCAGGAGCGGGAGAATGCAGATGGTGACAAACGCTAAGCGCATGATCTTTCGCCTCCGTGTTGGCCCTGCCTCAGCGGCCGGGTCGGTTGGTCTGCAGCTCGGGCGCCGAGGACAGCCGCGTCCGGGCGCCTGTGGCGACGTCCACCGCGAAGACGCCGTTGGGCTCGTCGTCGGAGTACGCGCCATAGGCGATCTTCTGACTATCCGGAGACCAACTGAAGCAAGGGACACCGCTCACCGGTCCGACGAGATCGAAAGCCAGCCGCTTCACCGCCCCACCGTCCACGGGAGCCGCCGCCAGGCTGTACGGTGCCTGCTTGCCCCAGACGAAGGCGACATACGTGCCATCCGGGGAAGGCTTCATCTCCAGGACCTTCTGGGAGGTGAGCTTGGCCTTCTGAGTTCCGTCCAGGGCGTACAAGTAGACGCCCAGTTGCGCACCGGGCCAGGAGGTGACCGAGGTGCCGGGGGCTCCTGAAGCTGGGTTGAGCCATGCCGCGAGGTCGGACGTGCCCGGTACACCGACGGCGAAGCTCTCGTTACCCACACCCTCGATGACCTTTGTCAAGGAGCCGTCGGGCTTGCCCAGGACGAGGTTCGAGCCCATGCCGCCCATTCCCATGCCCATCCCCATTCCCATGCCCATCTCCGGTCCCATACCGGGCCCCATTCCCATGCCCATTCCCATCTCCGGTCCCATTCCCATGCCCATGCCCATCCCCATTCCGGGCGTCTGAGTGGCCTCGAGCACGAACACACCGCTGCCGTCGGCCGCCCATCCCGCGGGGCGCTTGAGATCGCCCACCGGGCAGTTGCCCGCCGGGGCCTGCACATCGGCCTGCGTCGGGAAGAAGACCACGAACTTGCCATTGCGCTCCCACGGTACGCCGATCATGTCTCCGTTGGGCGAGATGGAGACCCAGGCCGGCATCCACTGGCTACTGACGGACACCCACCTGACGGCGGCGCTGCTCCCGAAGCTGACGCCGGAGATCCCCCAGGCCCCGGCTTCTCGCATCCCGGAGCCCTGATAGATGACCACGATTGTGTCTCCCGCGGCATCCTGAACCAGCACGCGCCCCTCGATGAGTCTGTCGCCCTCGCCGCCTCCGGCGGCCTGAGCCGACATGAGACCCTCATTGGAGAGGTCGGCGCCCCCATAGCCCATGCCCGGCATACCCATACCCATGCCCATGCCCATCTCAGGACCCATGCCCATGCCGCCCATGCCACCGCTGAGATTGGCCGCCGTCCAGTTATTGCTCTGGAACTGACCGGTCAGGCGGGTGAAAACCACCGAATCACCGGACGGAGACCACACGGGGCCGATGTCCAGCATGGCCGGGGGCACCATGGCTCCCATGCCCATCCCCATGCCCATCCCCATGCCCATCTCCGGCCCCATTTGTGCGAATGTCGCGGTAGCGATGCTCAGGGCTACCAAAACAGCGAGGCATAATCGCATCGTGTGTCGTCCTCTCCTTTCGAGCGGCCCGCCGGCTTCATGCGCCCCGTGGTGGCCGGGCGCCGCAGAGACGCTCGGTGCACGGCCTGCGCTCAACGTGCAAGGCCAACGGATGCCCTCCTACGGGCCAAGTGTACATATTGTCCCTCGACGCCGCAACCTCCTTCCCCATCATGACGCCTTCTTTGAGCCGCAAATGCACGGCCGCCCGCGCACAGGCGCCGCTTCCGGGCGCGCAACCGGGCAGGCAACAGCACGGCTCTTGGGCCCTCCGCAACCTCACAGACTGCCGATCCGTGCCCGAAGTTCGCCGCCTGCCGAGGTGTCTGGCGGAACGGAGGTGGCGCGTGGCGCGGAACGGCGGAACGGCATCGGCGCGGTACTGGCCCGCGCCCTACAGCGCCGCTACACGCCACCTGCGCCCACCAAAGCAGCGCAGGACACATCTCCGCGGCAGGAGACCCGGGCTCGCCGCGGGAACTGACCTCAACAGGCCCGCACATCTCAGACCGACATGGAGGCATCGGCCATGCAAGAGCGCAGCATCCGAAGACGCCTGCTGGAAGCCCTGGCACAGGTGCCGGTCATCGACGCCCACGAGCACCTCCCACCCGAGCGGGTTCGCCTCGGCTCGCCGGTGGACTTCTCCACCTTGTTTTCGCACTACACGCAGACCGATCTGGAGGCCGCCGGGATGACGCAGGAGCAGTACGACGCCTTCCAGTCGGCGGAGATGGACCTGGACGACAAGTGGCGGCTGTTTGCACCCTTCTGGGAGTGCATCAGGTATGGCTCGTACTCGCGCCCCGCCCTGATCGCCGCCCGCGAGTTCTACGGCTGCGAGGACATCTCGCAGGACACCTACCGCGTCTTGTCACAGCGGATGCAGGAGGCCAACACGCCCGGGATCTACAAGCGGGTGCTGCGGGACAGGTGCAACATTCGCGTGGCGCTGACCCAGGTGGGCTACGCTCCCGAGGAGGACCGCGACCTGCTGGTGCCGCTGTTGCCGCTGGCGGGATGGCCCACCGCCGCAGGGCTGGCCAAGGACCGCGAGCACGGCGATTGCCCCTCATTCCAGGAGCTGCGGGAGAAGATGCGCGAGGTCTTCGCCGGCCGCCGCGACCGCGACGGTGTCGTGGGGATGAAGATGATGAGCCACCAGGTGGCCGATCCCTCGGAAGAGGAGGCCCGCAGGGCCTGCGACAACCTGGGCACGGCGACGCGGCAGGAGGCCGAACTGCTGGACGCGTATCTCCTGCACGAGGCGATCGAGGTCTGTGGCGAGCTGCAGATGCCGGTGGCGGTGCATTGCGGCATCATCTGGGACAACTGGAATGACTTTTACACGACCCATCCGAAGCACATGATCCCGGTCATGCTCAAGCACCGCAAGACTCGGTTTGACCTGTACCACGCGGCGATCCCGTGGGTCCGCGAGATGGCGGTGATCGGCAAGGACTTCCCCAACGCGTACCTCAACCTGTGCTGGTGCCATATCGTGTCGCCACAGATGACCGTATCGGCTCTGGACGAGTGGCTCGACATGGTGCCGACGCACAAGATCCTCGGCTTCGGGGGCGACTACTCCAGACCGGTGGAGAAGGTCTACGGGCACCTGCAGATGGCCAAGGAGGACATCTGCCGGGTGCTGGCGCGGCGCGTGGCCGATGATCTGCTAACCGTGGGGCAGGCGGTGGCTCTGGGCAGGAGGCTGCTGTTTGACAACCCCCGGGACCTGTATCGGCTGGAGGTGTAGAGGCGGGTGTGGCGTCAACGGCACCGGTGACGGCGCACCGCCGTCCTCTCCCTCTTGCCGCGCCAGCCGGAGGCGCGGCAGGAGGGAGGCGTGCATGGCTGCGGCGACGACCGCCGGGACCCGCCTACGGTCCGAGTTACGGGCCGCCGGGGAACCGACGCGGAGCCGGGCCACGGCTTCTCGGAGACGAGGCAGGGTCGGCGGCATGCGATCGGCGCTCCCGCGCGCCGCGAGGTTCGCGGCCGCCTGCGGCGGTTGAGCCACGAGAGGCAAGCGGAGAGAGCCGCTCCGGGCGAACGGCACGCGACCGGGCAAGGCACCCGCGGGACCCAAGCTGTGTGATGAGGATGGTGCGCGATGACGGAAGTGGACATACTCCAAGCGGTGGGTGCGGGCGAGGCTGCGGACTGGGAGTTCAAGACCGCGCGCGACGGCTTCCCCAAGTCACTTTGGGAGACGTACAGTGCCATGGCCAACAGCGACGGTGGGACCATCGTGTTGGGTGTGGCTGAGACGAACGGCTGCTTCGGGGTCAGCGGCCTGCCCAATGCGATGCAGATGGTGAGCACGTTCTGGAATGGCGTCAACAACCCGCAACTGGTGAGCGCCTGCCTGGTGGCAAGCGCCGGTGTGCGTGTGGTGAGCGTCGATGGCAGAGACGTTGTGGCCATCGCCGTCCCGAGGGCAACGCGACAGCAGCGACCGGTCTACATCCGCAGCAACCCACTGACGGGTACATACCGTCGGGGCTACGAGGGCGACTATCTGTGCGGCGAGGGCGAGGTCCGGCGCATGTTGGCGGAGCAGTCCGGGCAAGCTCTGGACGCGGCGGTCCTGGACGGGTTTGGGCTCGATGACATAGACCAGGCCACGCTGAAGCAGTACCGTCAACTATGGTCCTCGCGTGACCCCGGCCATCCCTGGCTTGCCGACGAGGATCGACCGTTTCTGGAGAACATCGGGGCCTACCGCGTGGACCGCCAGACGGGGCACGAGGGGCTGACCATCGCCGGGCTGCTGATGTTCGGGCTCAACCGCGCGATCTTGGATCCCGACGGCGTGCCTGCCTTCGGCGTGGACTACCGCGAGCGCGTCTCCAATGACCTCGCCGACCGCTGGACTGACCGCGTAACCTACGACGGCAAGTGGGAGTGCAACCTCTTGCAGTTTCTGCAGAGGGTGCTTCCCCGCCTCACCGCCGACATCAAGACCCCCTTCCGCTTGAACGAGAACCTCGTCCGCATCGACGATACGGAAGTGCACCAAGCCGTGCGTGAGGCTCTGGTCAACGCCCGGGTGCACGCCGATTACGCCGGCCAGGGCGGCATCGTCATCGAGAAGTTCCGTGACCGTCTGGAGTTTGCGAACCCGGGGACGTTGCTGATTTCGAAGGAACGGCACTGCGCGGTGGGGTCAGCGAGTGCCGGAACACCGGCCTGCAGCGAATGCTGGGGTTCCTGGGGTACGGGGAGCGAGCGGGCTCTGGGTTCAGCAAGATGCTGCGGGGCTGGAGGTCGCAGAACTGGCGCTCTCCGGACATCGAGGAGACAACTCAGCCCGACCGCGTGCGGGTTGTGCTGCCCATGGTCAGCTTGGTGCCTGACGACTCGCTACGGCGACTTCGAGACATGTTCGGCGCGCAGATGGACGAGCTCGATGCGGACGAGGTGCATGCCCTCGTCACCGCCGACGTGGAATGGCGGGTCTCCAACTCCCGGATGCAGCGCGTGTCCAGCCGGCATCCGGCGGACCTAACCAAGATGCTACAGGGCCTGGTGGCTCGGGGGATGCTGGAGCAGGTCGGGCAGAAGAGAGGGACACGGCTTCGGTTACCTGGCTCCCCGTCGGTGCGCCCCATCTCTCCCCCTCGACCGGCCGATGCCTCTGAGCAGTCCGCCGGTGCCTCGGCACCCATGGGGGCGGGGAACCCCCAACACTTAGGGCGGGACTCCCAGCAGTCGGAGCGGGACTCCCAGCAGTTGGAGCGGGACTCCCAACAGTTGGAGCGGGACTCCCAGCAGATCGTCCTAGACTCCCAACAGAGTCTCGACGGATTACCTGGGGAGGAGTTGGCGCGACTGCGGGAACTGGCGTCTCGTTCGGTTCCGGGCAGCCACCTTCGCCGTGCTGAGATGCAGGCCATCATTCTGGGCTTGTGCAGAGGCCGGTATCTA
>Ga0334884_1000514_pt1 | contig 70606 bp, 61 predicted proteins | sample GraSluR1_MG_7_FD_207215 | JGI IMG/M metagenome (GOLD analysis project Ga0334884, IMG submission 207215) | Sludge microbial communities from methane-producing bioreactor in Wageningen University, Netherlands - Granular Sludge_12_05 R1 | ecosystem: Engineered > Bioreactor > Anaerobic >... | reverse complement strand
ACCTATATTGCCATTTAAAATGTTAAATTATTAGTTCTAAAGCTTTTTTCGCAGTACAGCGAAGAAAAAGCATCAGTAACTCTTAATTCTTAATTTTTAACTCTTAACTAATTGTCAATTTTGTTGTAAAAGACAAAATCACCTTATTTGTTTTTTGGACTTTGATATTTGAACTTTTTTAAACTCTTCACTTTCCACTATCAACTTTCCACTGAAAAAAGTGTTTCGTACTTTTTTCCTATGTTATAATAAAAATGCCTGAACTGTTCTATACAAAAGAGGTGATGAGTCTATGGGAAAAATCAATTTAAAAAGCAAAAAGTTACTAATAACAGTATTTACTGTAATTATTTTTATAATATTTTCAGCAGTTTTTATATCAAAATCCTATATTTATCAGGAAAAAAACTATATAGTAAACAGGCTTAATAGAGAGGGAAAATTACAAAATTTTAATAGTAAAATCAGCCTAGGTCATTTAAAGATAATAGCTCATAGAGGTATTTCTAAGGATGAACCTGAAAACACCATTACAGCCATCAGAAGTTCTATAAAATATCCTGTAGATTATGCAGAAATTGATGTTCAGCTCACTAAAGACGGTGTGGTAGTTTTAATGCACGATAGGAATCTAAGAAGACTTACGGGAATAAACACCACTGTAGATAGATTGACTTATGATCAACTTCAAACTTTAAGAATACGAGAGCCCTTTAAAGCTCATTACAAGGCGGAAAGGATTCCAACACTGCAGGAGGTTATGAAGCTCACAAACAATAGAAGAAAACTCATGATAGAGATTAAGGATTATCACAATACTGAAGAGTTAACTACAAAAGTAGTAAATATGATAGAGCAAAATAATTTTGTAAATCAATGTATGATTCAGTCCACAAGTTACAGTGTGCTTAAGCAGGTGAAGGAGGAAAACCCAAAAATAATTACAGGTTATATAGCTTCAAGAAGATATGAGAGACTGCCTACGGTGGATGTGGATTTCTATAGTTTAAATGAGAAGTCTGTAACAGAGAATTTGGTAAAGAACATTCATGCAATGAATAAAAATGTATATGTATGGACTGTAAATGATGTAATAAATATGGATAAGATGATAGGTTTAAATGTAGATGGCATAATTACAGATAAATCCACTATATTATTAGATATCAAAAAAGCTAAAATTCGAAGTATATAGTATATAATTTAAAAGGATTTAATACCAACGGTTATTCTTGGTATTAAATTTTTTTATTAAGTAAACATTTTGTGGGTATTTCATTTAAGATAGTTATGAGATAAATTTTACAATAACTTTTTTGTTTAAGAAAATTTAATATGTATGTTACAAATCATTCAATATAATATATAAGAAATTGGATTGAAAAGCATTATATGTTATAATAGTTACTAAAAAATATTGTAAATTGGAGGACAATTATGAAAGCATTGAGAAAAGTTAAGGTGGGAAAAAAGCTAGGCGGGGCTTTTTTAATTATGGTATTATTAATTGTACTGGTGGGTATTATAGGTAATACTTATCTAAGAAGATCAAATTTAAATTCAGAGAATATGTATACTCAGAGATTACAGAGTATTCAAATGATGCTGGATACACAGGAAAATTTGGCGGCAATAAACAGCAATGTATTGCAATTAATATATGTGAGAGATGACAGTAAAAGAGAAGATATATTAAAAAATACTCAGGAAAACATGGACATAAGCAAAGGATATATTAATACATATAGTAAACTTATATATAATGAAGAGGATAAAGCATTATTTTCTGAATATGAAACTCAAATGAAGGTTTTTACTGAAGAGGAAGAAAAACTTATAGCTTTAATTAATAATAAAAATTATGATGAAGCTATAATACAATATGAAAATTTTTATGATAAATGGAAACCTATGTTTAATAATATAGACAAAATAGTAAAATTAAATGTAAATTGGGCAAAACAAACTAATGAGGATAACCATCAGACCCATAGTGCTGCAAATTTGAAAGTTATAATAAGTATTATAGCAGGAGCCATTATAGCAACGGTTTTAGCTGTAATCTTAACTAAAGAAATACTAACTCCCCTTATAAAAATAAGAGGTTTGGCTGAAAGACTTTCACAGTATGATTTTTCAGAGGCCATACCTATAACTGGTAGAGATGAGTTTTCACAGACTGGAATAGCCCTTAATACAGCACAGAAAAATGTAAAAGAGCTTGTAAAACAAATAATGGACAACTCCCAGGATATGTCTGCGGCCAGTGAAGAACTTTCTGCCATGACACAAGAGGTTACTGCAAGTTTTGAAAATATAGATGCGGCTACTAAAGAAGTAACGGGATCAGTTCAGGAAACCAGTGCTGCTTCAGAAGAAATAAGTGCATCCATTCAGGAAGTAGATGCAAGCATTAATCAGTTATCGGAAAAATGTATGGAAGGCAGTAATAATGTAGCACAGGCCAAGGAAAAATCCCAGCAGGTACAAATTAAAGGAAATCAATCAGTGCAAGCTGTAAGAAAGATATATGAAGAAAAAAGAATTAATATATTGAGGGCCATTGAAGATGCAAAGGTAGTAGAGAATATAGAAGTAACTTCTGATACTATAGCGGATATAGCTGAGCAGATAAATCTATTAGCTCTTAATGCAGCTATTGAAGCAGCAAGAGCTGGGGAACATGGAAAGGGATTTGCCGTAGTGGCTGAAGAAGTAAGAAAGCTGGCAGAGCAGTCTTCTCAGGCAGTAGCAGGGATAAAGGATACCACTTCAAAAGTTCAGACAGCCTGTAAAAACCTTTCAGACAATGGCAATGATGTACTTAAATTTATAAATGAAGATGTAAATTCCCAATTTGAAGAGTTTTTAAATATGGCAAATGAATACTATAACGATTCAAACTTTATAAGTTCTATTAATGAAGAAATAGCAGCTATGACAGAGGAAATAACTGCTACAGTGGGACAAGTGGCTGAGGCCATACAGAATACAGCTGTCATAGCTGAAAAATCCTCTGGAAGTATGGAAACCATTAAGTCCAATATGAATGATGCAACTCAAGGAGTAGAACAAGTGGCTAAAACTTCTGAGAATCAGGCGGAACTGGCACAAAAACTCAATGAAATAGTACAGAAGTTTAGAATATAAACTATAATTCACTCTATATTAGATATCGTGGGAAAAGCTTTTAGAAGTTATTAAGCTTATAAGATATTGATATAGAGTTTTTTTATTTGACAAAAATTAATAATTTATATATTATTATATTAATTGTTAACTGTATTTATATATATGGTTTACGAAAAGCAGTGCATACATTTAATTTGATAATTGAAGCAAGTTCTTAATTCAGGTAGGGATTCTTTTACGCTATCTGAATTTTAGAACTGCAAATGCATGGCTTACTTGGCGTCGAACTCCCGCTTGAAGAGTTGGAGACTTACGCCAAGTTAGTCAGGTTAAAATTTATTTTAAAATATAATCAGGCGGAGGGGAATATATGGATAATATAATTTCAAAATTGGAGAAAAAGATAAATGAAGGACAACTGATAAACTATGAAGAGGCTTTGGAACTGGCAAAAACTGAAGATTTTAAAGAGCTCATAACTGCGGCAGATAGAATAAGAGATAAATTCAATGGTAAAGTTGTAGATATATGTTCCATAATGAATGCTAAATCCGGTAAGTGTACTGAGGACTGTAAGTACTGTGCTCAATCTGCTCACTACAAGACAAATGTACAGGAATATGATCTGGTAGGGGAAGAAGAGGCTGTTAAGCTTGCAAAAGAAAATGAAAGCTGTGGTGTAAACAGATTTTCACTGGTTACCAGTGGAAGAGCTCTCACAGGAGAGGAGTTTAAAAGAGCAATAAAAATATACAGTACCCTGAGAGATGAAGTAAAGATGGATCTCTGTGCTTCTCTTGGAATCATAACTGAAGAACAGCTGGAAGAATTAAAGGGAACGGGCATAACTATGTATCATCACAATCTGGAAACCAGTCGGGATTACTACGATAAAATATGCACAACTCACAGCTATGAGGAGAGAATAGAAACTATAGAAGCGGCAAAAAAAGCAGGCCTTAGAGTGTGTTCTGGTGGAATTATAGGTATGGGAGAAGCTATGGAGGATAGAATAAAAATGGCTATGGAGCTTCAAAAACTTCAGGTATACTCCATTCCAGTAAATGTATTGAATCCAGTAAAGGGTACTCCTCTTGAAGATGCAAAGTCCCTTACAGATGAAGAGATACTTAGAACCATAGCAGTATTTAGATTTATAAATCCAAAAAGTCAAATAAGACTGGCAGGAGGAAGAAGTCTTATAGCTAAAGAGGGACAAGACTGCCTTAGAGCAGGAGCCAATGCCACTATTTCAGGAAACTATCTTACTACTGTGGGAAATAAAATTGAAGACGATATAAAGATGATAAAGGAAGTTGGCATGGAAGTAGTCTAAACTTCCATGTCATTCATAGTTACGATTTTTTTTCTGTAAGAATAACTTTATATAATGGGTTATAAGGGCTGCCAGGGGAATTAGTATTACAAACTGGGGAAAAATATATTTTAAGCCTATATTCCATCCTATATTTAAATGTTCTGGATTATCTCTTGCCATTATAAGTGAAGTAATTAATATCAGGACTCCTAGTATACTGCAGAGTATTCCCCAATGCTTAAAATTGAACAGCTGTTCAATTCCAAGAGCTGCTGCATATATGAGTATGGATATCTTAAAAAATCCTCCCAGCGTTAAAACCACCAGAAATATTATGTCCAATCTATTTAAAAAATCTCCAATGTGTATCCATCTAAGGGTTTCAAGAAGAGGATAGTCATTGGTGTTGGCAAATTCGAAGCCTAAAGTTACTATAAATAAAATATTGTTTACAGCTAAAAATAGTCCCTCTAGAATTGAGGAGAAAATTACAGCTTTTCTCAATTTGCTCCTTTGGAGTACAAAGGGATAGAACATAGTCATGACTACAAATTCTCCATAGGGAAACATACTGAGTTTCCAGCCACTTGTAACTAGGGATACAAAGCCACTGTGTATAATTGGTAATATACTTTGTATTCTAATATTGGGGTCTGTAATATAAGCAAGTAACAAAATGCAAAAAGAGGAAAATGCAACAATTAGAAAAGCTATCTGTGCCATATTTCCTATGTTTTCAATCCCCTTGTAGACATTATATATAATTGCTGTGACAAAAACTGCTCCAGTTATATACATAGGCAGTCTTATGAGAGAAAAAGAGGCTGTAAGTTCTATGAAATCCCTTAAATCTCTTGAGGCATCATAGGCAAAAAACCATATATACAATATGCTTAAAATGAATCCTATGTATTTTCCAAATATTTTTGGCAAATAAGTTACTGGAGAATCATTGGGATATTTGTTAAACAGACTTATGTAGATCATCTGAATGGGTATGGAAACCAAAGAATAAAATATCAATGCAATCCACACATCATTTTTTGTATCTGATGCCATAAAAAATAAGCTTGCAGTTCCATAGGGAACTAAAAACATCAATATTAAAAATTCATAGGAAGTTATTTTTTCCTTCATGGCATCATTTCCTCCTTGTATCCCTTATTTATTATCAACATTGTTGTTATTAATCTCATTAATGTAAATTCAAGATTATTATTCCACAAAAATATGAAGTTTATTAATCTTTAAGCTGATATTTTAAAAATGGTATTGAAGCTCAAAATATAGAACGCTAAAACATTTCTTGTTTTACAATAAAAAACCAGCTAAATTAATTATTCTATAAATTTTATAAATATTTTTATGGAATTAATAAATTAATATGTAGATTTTTATAGAATGCTGTGGTTGGTATTTATAATTAAACTATAGAACATTAGAAATGTGCTTTCTAATGTTTTAGTTTGTTACTAATAAAATTGGAGGAAAAACTATTATGAAGAAAAAATTTATGGCAGCAGTAATTGCACTTGCCATCTTCACTACAGCACTTTTAACTGGCTGCGGCAGTTCATCAGTACAGGCTAATGGAAAGAAGAAGTATATTATAGCAACTGATATTACATTTCCACCTTTTGAATTTAAAAAGGACGACAAATACATAGGGATAGATATAGATATATTAAATGCTATTGCAAAAGAGGAAAATTTTGATGTTGAATTAAAACCTATGAACTTTAAAGGTATACTGCTTGCATTAGCTTCAAATCAGGTAGATGGTGCTATTACAGGTATGACTATAACTGATGAAAGAAAGAAAATAATGGATTTTAGTGACACATATTATGATTCCGGTGTTGGAATGGTAGTTAGGGAAAGTGAAACTTCTATAAAAACTATGGAGGATTTAAAGGGAAAAACCATTGCAGCTAAAAAAGGTACTTCTGGTGCAATCTTTGCTGAAAAAAATAGGGGAAAGTATAACTTTAATATAAGATATTTTGATGATACTCCCTCCGTACTTCAAGAGGTAAAAAACGGAAATGCTGCAGCAGATTTTGAAGATTACCCTGTAATGGCTTACAGCATAAGTGAAAATCCAGATCAAGGCTTAAAACTTGTGGGAGATAAATTGACTACAGAACATTATGGATTTGCAGTTAATAAGGGGAAAAACAAAGAGCTTTTAGATAAATTTAATGAAGGATTAAAGAAAATACAAACAAGTGGACAGTATGATGAAATTATAGCTAAATATATTAAGAAATAGGAGTGATTTTTTGAACACAGAATTACTTATAAAGCAAAGTTTGCCCACTCTTTTTGATGGCTTAAGGGTTACTATTGAAATTACAGTAATATCCTTAATTATTGCCATTATAATAGGGCTAATAATAGGACTTATGAATATAAGCCGCAATAAAGTTTTAAAAATAATAGCGATTATATATATAGATATAGTAAGGGGAACTCCTCTTATAGTACAAGCATTTTTTATATATTTTGGATTGCCTGCAGTACTGGACTTTAAAATCAATGCATTGACAGCTGGTATAATAGCCATAAGCTTTAATGCAGGGGCTTATATGGCTGAAATATTCAGAGCTGGTATTCTATCTATAGATAAGGGACAGATGGAGGCAGCTAGAAGTCTTGGCTTACCTTACGGAAAATCCATGACGAAGATAATTTTACCTCAGGCAGTGAGGAGAATGGTTCCTGCCCTTATAAATCAATTTATAATATCCTTAAAGGATACATCTATTTTATCTGTAATAGGTATACAGGAATTGACTCAAAGCGGTGAGATTATTATAGCCTCTACTTTCAAATCTTTTCAGATATGGTCTGTAGTAGGAATAATGTATTTCATTTTGATTATGATATTGACTGTCTTATCCAGAAACATTGAAAGGAGGCTTAAAGTATGATAAAGATTAAGAAGCTTAAAAAGAAATATGGGGATTTGCTTGTATTAGATGGAATTAATTTAACTATAGATAAAAGTGAAGTATTATGTCTTATAGGACCCTCAGGTTCTGGTAAAAGTACACTTTTAAGATGCCTTAATGGGCTGGAGGAAATTACTGAAGGAGATGTGCTGGTAAAAGATCAGAGTCTAGTTGACAATAAGATAAATATAAATAAATTGAGAGAAAATATTGGTATGGTATTCCAATCCTTTAACTTGTTTCCCCACTTAAATGTGCTTGAAAATATAACACTGGCACCAGTTTTACTTAAGAAATTGAGTAAAGTTGAAGCTAAGGAAAAGGCATTAAGTCTTCTTGATAAAGTAGGACTTAAGGAGAAAGCCCAGGTGTATCCAGAAAAACTCTCTGGAGGACAAAAACAAAGAGTAGCTATTGCAAGGGCACTGGCTATGAATCCTGAAATAATGCTATTTGACGAACCTACTTCTGCACTAGACCCTGAGATGGTAGGGGAAGTTTTAAAGGTTATGAAGGACCTTGCAAAAGAGGGTATGACTATGGTAGTGGTTACTCATGAAATGGGCTTTGCGAGAGAAGTATCAGACAGAGTCATCTTTATGGCAGATGGAAATATAGTAGAAGAAGGTAAACCCGAGGATATATTCTCAAATCCTAAAAATTCAAGAACTCAAGATTTCTTGAGAAAAATATAAAAATGTAAAAAAATATAAAAACCCAAAAAAAATATAAGTAAAAGGAAGTTTGTTATTATGGGAGAAAATAAAAAGGAAGTAAATTTAAATACAGCACAGATGCTAGTAAAATGCCTTGAAGCAGAAGGTGTAAAATATATTTTTGGTATTCCAGGAGAAGAAAATCTGGAAGTAATGAATGCTATTGCAGATTCAAGTATTGAATTTATTACTACCCGTCATGAACAGGGGGCTGCCTTTATGGCAGATGTCTATGGAAGACTTACAGGAAATGCAGGGGTGTGCCTGTCAACCTTGGGGCCTGGTGCTACTAACCTGGTAACAGGGGTAGCAGATGCAGACAGTGATGGTGCTCCTGTAGTTGCCATTACAGGACAGGTAGGTACCGAGAGAATGCATATTACATCTCATCAGTTCCTTGATCTTTGCAAAATGTTTGAGCCTATAACAAAGAGAAGCAAGCAGATTGTGCGCCCAGATACTGTAAGTGAAATTGTTAGAATTGCCTTTAAGTATGCTGAAAGTGAAAAGCCGGGAGCTTGTCATATTGATCTTCCTGTAAATATTGCAAAGATGCCTGTAAGTGCCTGCGAAAAACCTCTTGAAAAAAAGACTCAGCCAGTAGAACTTGCAAACCTTACAAGCATTGAAGAAGCAGCTGGAGAAATTTTTCAGGCAGAAAATCCTGTAATACTAGCAGGCTGCAGTGCTATTCGTAACAAAGCTGCTCATGCGGTTACAGATTTTGCAAATAAACTTAAAATACCTGTAATAAATACAATGATGGCAAAGGGGATTATTCCTTTTGACAATAAATATTCCATGTGGACAATTGGTATTCCACAAAAGGACTATGTAAATGAAATTATTGAAGAATCAGATCTTGTAATTGCCATTGGTTATGACATTGTAGAATATGCTCCTGCTAAATGGAATAAAAATGGTAAAAGTAAAATTATTCATATTGATACAAGACCAGCTCATATTAACAAACTTTATCAACCAGCAGTTGAGATTGTAGGAGAGATTTCAGATTCTCTTTATGACATAATGAGAAGAACTTCAAGAAAAGTAGAACCGGTAAGGGCTATTGAAATCAAAGAAAAAATGTTTGCAGAACATGAAAGCTATGCAGAGGATAATTCTTTCCCAATGAAGCCTCAGAAGATTTTAAATGATGTTAGAAAAGTAATGGGAGAGGATGATATTGTAATCTCTGATGTAGGGGCTCACAAGATGTGGATAGCAAGACACTACAATTGCTATAAACCAAACACTTGTATAATTTCAAATGGTTTTGCTACCATGGGGATAGGGGTTCCTGGTGCAATTGCAGCAAAGCTTATAAATCCAGATAAAAAGGTACTAGCTATAGTGGGAGACGGCGGTTTCATGATGAACAATCAGGAATTGGAGACAGCCCTTCGTATAGGAACTGCAATTGTAGTTTTAATATTCAATGACAGCAGCTACGGTCTTATAAAATGGAAACAGCAGGATCAATATGGAAAGACCTGCAGTGTAGATTTTACAAATCCTGACTTTGTAAAGATGGCTGAAAGTATGTATGGAAAAGGCTATCGCATAGAAAAGGCAGAGGAGCTAATTCCTACTCTTGAAGAGGCTTTTAAACAGACTGTGCCAGTAATAATTGACTGTAGAGTGGACTATGGTGAAAATGTAAAACTTACAAAACATTTACAGGAAGTATGTAAGAGTTTTTGTTAATTATTTAAGCTTAGCGAAAGGATAACTTTCACTGAGCTTAAATTTTAGCTATAATTATAGATATCTCAATTTTAACCTGACTAACTTGGCGTAAGTCTCCCTCTTCCTAAAGTTGGAGTTCGACGCCAAGTAAGCCATGCATTCGCAGTTCTAAAATTCAGATGGGGTAAAAGAATCCCCACCTGAATAAGAACTTGCTTCAATGAGGCGAATAGGGAATATTTCACAAATTGCATTAATAATTGGAGGGGATTATCATGAAAGAATTATCTATCAAGCCGGAAATTCACACTTTTGACAGCTGTGAAGAATTTATAAATAGTTTTAACCTTAGAAAAGAAGATTTAATTATTACCAGTGAACACACTTATAATAGTTATTTTAAAAATTTTAATCTGCAGTCCAATATTATTTTTCTAAGAAAATATGGTAAGGGTGAACCCAGTGATGAAATGGTAGAATCACTGTATGAAGACGTAAAGGATATTCCCTATAAGAGAGTAATAGGTATTGGCGGGGGAAGTGTTTTGGATGTTTCAAAATTGTTTGCACTAAAAAATATTTCCCCTGTAGTGGATTTATTTGAACACAAGCTTGAATTCATAAAGGATAAGGAACTTATATTGATTCCAACTACCTGCGGCACTGGCAGTGAAGTAACAAACATTTCTATTCTAGAATTAAAGGCAAAGCACACAAAATTAGGACTTGCAGTAGATGATATATATGCAGATTACGCAGTTATGATTCCAGAGCTTTTAAAAGAGCTTCCTTTTGAATTCTTTGCTACAAGTTCTATAGATGCACTGATACATGCCATTGAATCCAGTGTTTCACCAAAGGCTACAGCTTATACAGAGATGTTTTCCTATAAGGCAATGGAAATGATATTAAAAGGTTATCAAAGGGTAAGAGACAATGGACCAGAAGCTAGAATACCTATTCTTAAAGATTTTCTACTGGCAAGTAATTATGCAGGAATTGCCTTTGGAAATGCAGGCTGCGGTGCAGTACATGCCATGAGTTATCCTCTAGGAGCCAATTATCATGTTCCTCATGGAGAAGCCAATTATCAGATGTTTACAGGAGTATTTAAAACCTATGAAGCCCTTAAACCGGAGGGAAATATAAAAAAATTAAATGCTTTTCTTGCACAGATATTGGGATGCAGTGAAGAAGCCGTCTACTCTGAAATAGAAGAACTGTTAAATGTACTTATTCCAAAGAAACAGCTTAGAGAGTACGGAATTCCTAAGGAAGAATTAAAGGACTTTACTGAAAGTGTCATGACAAAGCAGGGACGTCTTATGGCAAATAACTATACAGAGCTTACAAGAGAAACTGTATATGGGATATATGAGGGGCTTTATTAATTAAAGTGTAAAGTTCAAAGAACAAATATCAAATATCAAATGGGAAAAGTGCTGGTAGTAAATGTATCTAATAAATGGATATCTTGTTATAACTATAAGTATATTGAACTTTATATATGAATAAAAAATGTATATATGGACAAATATATAATTATATGTTTGCATAATTATAATTGTAATTAAGGTAAATTTACAAAACAAGTTTTTATATTGACATAGATTATATATTGTCATATTATTGGTATAAGTTATATATTATAGCATTCGTATAAAGATAGTGTTAAGATTAAAACTTGTTAAAAAATACATATGCTTATTCATGGAAAAGTGAGATGTTTAATATGGGATTTAAAAAAGAAAAACGCGATAAAATTATTGCTGATATAGTAAAAAGGGTAGATAATCACCCTAATGATATTGTAAAAATAATTATTGATGAACATAATGTTTCAAGACAAACAGTAAATAATTATATGAAAAATTTAATAAAGGAAAACATAATTGAATTAGATGGCAGTAAGAGAAGTCCTATTTATAGATTGAAAGAGCATAAAAAGAGTTTCATTTTTGATATAAATAGCGATACTAGTGAAGATAAAATATGGTCTCAAGAAGTAATACCATTTTTACCTGAATTGAGAAGCAATATAAAGTCAATCTGTGAATATGGTTTTACAGAGATGTTTAATAATGTTATTGATCACTCAGAGTCAGATACTGCAATTGTTTCTATAAAATATACTGCTCAGTGGATATCAATGATGATAATAGATAAAGGTATTGGTATATTTAATAAAATACAAGAGCATTTTAATTTATCAGATCCTAAGCAATCGATACTGGAATTATCTAAGGGGAAGCTTACTTCTGATCCAGATAGACATTCTGGAGAGGGAATATTTTTTTCATCAAGAATGTTTGATGAGTTTAGAATTCTTTCTCAAGGATTATTTTTTACTAGTAAACATGATTCTGACTGGATTATGGATTATAATGGTAAACCAGAAAATACAGGTACTTGTGTAGAGATGAAAATAAGCTTGAATTCAAATAGAAATATTAGTGAAGTATTCAATCAGTATAGTAATGATAATTTTGGTTTTTCTAAAACCATTGTACCAGTTAAATTGTTACAATATGAAGGAATGGAATTAGTATCCCGTTCTCAAGCAAAGAGATTAATCACAAGATTTGATAGGTTTGAAGAGGTAATATTAAATTTTGATGGTATTTCTATTATTGGTCAGTCTTTTGCAGATGAACTATTTAGAATATTTAAGAATAATCACCCTAATGTACATATTCAATACATTAATGCTAATGAAAATGTAGAGGGAATGATTAAACATGTTTGTAATACTAAGTAGGGATAAAAATATATTCCCTGCTTAGTTTAGTTCCCCCTCAAATATAAACTGATGCAAATCCTTAATATTTCCTTCCCTATCCCAATCCAGATAAAACACACCATTAATCATTTTGTCAGTACTGTAACCGGGCTTACTTTCCGGCAGTCTGAACTGTTCTATAGTTCTTATATTATTTATGAATACATAGGAAGCATAGGATAGTATATCTCTTTTGGAGAGAGAGGTTTCCACATTTGGGAGAATTGTATCAAGTAAATTGGAGGCCTCAGATATATTCATGGAAGACATTTTGCTAAATATTGCAGTTAGAACTTCCCTTTGTCTTTCAGTTCTCTCAAAGTCACCATTGCCCACATAGCGTATTCTGCAGTAGGCTAGAGCCTGTATACCGTTTAATTTTTGCATACCGGCTTTGGTTAAATAGGTAGGAGTCTTTTTTTCTGATACAGCTACTTCTTTAATGTATTTGTTAAGGGAAGCTATTTCATTACTCTTTACATTTACATTGACGCCGCCTAAGGTATCTATAATTTTATAAAAGCTTCTAAAGTCCACCTTTATAAAGTTTTGCATATTCATATTTAGATTTTCATTTATGACCTTTAAAGATAATTCCGGTCCACCATAAGCATAGGCATGGGTGAGTTTATCCTGAGATTTTTTACCTACATTATTCATGAGCATATCACGCATTAGGGATGTAAGTTTTATTTTTTTATGTGATCTGTCAAGAGTGAGTATTATATTGGAATCAGCTCTGGCGGTGCCATTAGATTTATCTATGGAATCTACACCCAGCAGCAGTATATTCACATAGTTTTCCTTAATTGTGCTGGCATTGTCACTGTGGAATTTTTCTGTGTCTATACCAAGATTGGAGGGATCTTTTGATATCTTCGTGGTATTGAGTTTTGAAAATTTACTGTCAATGGCTGAATATCCAAAAGCAGCAATGGAAATAATAACAGCAAGTACTATTAATAAGGAAATAAAAATTTTCTTTTTCTTCTTCATAAGTTGTTAGGCCTCCAATTGTTTTAATTTCATTTAAAACGTTCCATCTTTCTCTATTTAATAGTCTGCCTTGTATTTATCAATATATAGGTAGTAAATTATGTAAAGGTGCTGTTGCCATAGGGGATAATTGCAGTAAGTAATTATAGTGTAAAATATAAAGATTAAAATTGGAAAATTTACCTTTGATTTTTAGGTGGTTTGAAATGAAAGGTTGTTAAGTATATAATGTTTATTATACAAATCAAATTTATATTAGATATGTTGAGGAGATGAATAATTTATGGAATACACAGAAATCAACAATACAAATCTTAATAAATTGTCAAAGGTTGCTATTGGTACCTGGGCTATAGGTGGATCTGACTGGGGAGGAACAGATGTTAAAAAATCTATTGAAACTATCCATCATGCCTTGGATTTAGGTATCAATGTAATAGATACTGCTCCAGCTTATGGAAGAGGGGAATCAGAGACTATTGTGGGAGAGGCAGTTAAGAATATACCTCGTGATTCTTTTTATATAGCTACAAAAGTTGGTTTGGATTGGTCCAAGGGAGATGGAAAAGTATATCGTAATGATACCAAAGAGAATATATTAAAGGAAGTAGAGGATTCTCTAAAGCGTCTTCAAACAGATTACATAGACATCTATCAGGTACACTGGCCAGATCCTCTTACACCCATTGAAGAAACGGCTCTGGCAATGAAAAGTCTTTTGGATGCAGGAAAAATTCGTGCCATAGGTGTAAGTAATTTTAGTGTAGAACAGATGGAGACCTTTAAAAAATTTGCACCTATTCATACCATTCAGCCTCCTTATAATATTTTTGAACAGGATTTTAAAAAGGACTTGCTGCCTTATGCCAAAAAGGAGAACATTACAGCCTTATATTATGGAAGTATCTGCCGTGGACTGCTTAGCGGAAAGATGACTCTTCATCGTAAATTTAATGGAGATGATCTTCGTAATACAGATCCTAAATTCAAATCAGATCGTTTCCCAGGTTATATAAAGGCAGTAGAGGCCTTAGACAAATGGTCAAAGGAGAATTATGGTAAACCTGTTATCAGCCTTGCTATCCGTTGGTTAATAGATCAGCCTATTTCAGGTATTGCATTGTGGGGCGCACGAAAACCAGATCAACTAGATGCAATTAAAACTATTGCAGGATGGAAGTTAAAAGAAGAAGACTTTGAAACTATCGAATCAATTGTAAATACCTATGTAAAGGAACCTGTAGGACCTGAATTTATGGCTCCTCCTGTACGTGATATATAGTTTTATAATAGTATTTAGAGATGAACACAAACTAAATATTGGATTTTAGGAAAGGCAGACAGCCAATTTGGTTGTCTGTCTTTTTCATTTAATATTAACTACCCATTCCTCTGTATTGCTGAATATGGTAAAGATCAATGAAGTAAGTATAATAAGCAATAGAGAATTTGGTGAGGTATTTATTGAACCAGTTAAAAATAATAATTATTAAATAATAAAAAATCATTGATATTTTCAATAAAAAGTTGTATTATTTTTATACTAAGTGCTATAAAATGAGATGTATACATATTTAATATAGCAATATTGTAAGTTAGATATAATTATAAAAATTATGCTGCATTTATGGAGCTTTAAAAATAATATACAATAAATCAAGATTAATCAGTAGAACTGAGGGAAATAAATAGACTATGGAGGAACAATATGGACTTGTTGAAAAATGTAAAATTGCGTAAGAGACTTATCATTTCTTTTCTGATACTAACTATATACATTATAGTTGTTGGTGTTGTGGGTGCTGTAAATATGTACAGGCTTAATATAGGAGCTAAGAAGCTGTATACTGTAAATTTACAGAATATAAATAACCTAAATAAATTTGATGCTAACACTATGAAAACTAGGTTGGAGATAATAAACTTAGTGGAGAGCAGAAGTAAGGATGGTATTGAAAATACTAAAAGTACTCGGGATACTATGGTAAGTGAAAATGATAAAATATTATCTTCCTATAAGAATTCAATCCTTTCAGAAGAAGAAAAGGCCCTTGTAAATGAACTTGATGGCAAAATGGTGAGTTGGAGAGAGATATGTAACAATATCATAAATCTTATGAGTGAAGGTAAATATGATGATGCTATGAATTTAAACAAGGAAGCGGCAAACTATAGAAGTGAAATAACAAAAACTGTAGATAAACTAATTGTACTTACAGATAAACAGGCTAAAGCTCAATACGACAGCGATATTTCTATATTTAATGTTTCCATGTATATTATAGCAATAGTAACTTTAGCTGGAATAGTTGTGGCAATTATTATGGCAAATACAATGTCTTCTTTCCTTGTAGGTAAAATTAACAAGATACTTTTCTTTACAGATTCTATGAGTAAAGGTGATTTAAGTACATCTCTTGAAGACCTAGGTACAGATGAAATAGGCAGCATTGGAAGAAGATTAAATAAGGCCAATGACAATATTAAAACACTGGTAAAGGAAATAACTGACAGTATTGAAAATATGACTGCCTCCAGTGAAGAATTATCTGCCACCACTGAGGAGATATCTGCTACGATGAATGTGGTAAATGAGGCAGCAAATCGTATTGCAGAGGGATCAGAAAATTTAAGCAGTGTTACCGAGGAAATCAGTGCCTCCTCTGGAGAAATGAATAACAATACAGAGAGACTTATAACTAAAGCAGATGAAACTAATAAATCTTCTTTGGAAATAAAGGAACGTGCCTTAGAAATAAAGAAAAAGGCTTCTTTAAGCATAGATGAGGGAAATTCTATCTATGTGGAAAAGGAGCAGGATATTGTAAAGGCTATAAAGGCAGGGGAAGTTGTAGCAGAGGTTAAGGTAATGGCAGAATCTATTGGAAATATAGCAAAGCAGACTAACCTTCTGGCATTAAATGCAGCTATTGAAGCCGCAAGAGCTGGAGAAGCAGGAAAGGGTTTTGAGGTAGTGGCAGAACAAGTTAAAAAGCTTGCAGAGCAGTCCTCAAATTCAGTGGCAAGTATAAATAACATGGTAATAGCTGTTGAAAATGCCTTCAATAGTTTATCAGAAAGCAGCAGAGGAATACTGGATTATATTTCAAGAAGTGTACAGCCAAATTATCAGCTCCTTATGGATACGGGACTGCAGTATGAAAAAGATGCAGAATTTATAAATACCCTGGCAAAGGAAGTTGATTCTTCTTCAGATGAAATGAAGCAAATGGTAAATGAAGTAAGCAGTGCTATAGAAAGTGCAGCTTCTACAGCTCAGAAATCTGCAGAAGAATGTCAGGAAATACAGAGCAGTGTAGAGGAAGTAACAAAAGCAGTAAATGATATAACTACTTCTTCTCAAGATCTGGCTAGACTTTCTCAAGATATAACTGGTATGGTGAAAAGATTTAAACTATAAGTAAGATTCATTGATTAGGAACAGCAAAGTAATATGAAAATTAAGAGGTTGTCTCACGATAAATATATATGCAGTGTGAGACAGCCTCTTATATATTGCTGCTCATTAGTCAATTTTATTTTTACTATAAAATCTATAAATCTTTATCCTTGCTGGCAGCTTTGCATAGAGCAAATACTAACATATATACTATACTTACAAAAGAACCAATAAAAAAACGAACTAAAATAGCCATCATAAATCACTCCTTATTTTCAGTATAGCCATAATATTCATATCTTATAACTAAAAAATTAAGACATATTCAAATAAACATAGTTCTTAGCAGCAGTATTTATGATACTTAGAACTCGTTGTAAAAATTATAAGGAATATTAGTGTATAGGCTATTAAATAATTTTTAAATTATAGTAAATACTATGAGAAAATCAGATCTTGAGAAAATTAGGAGATTTTTAAATATTTATGGAAAACTAGGTTATAATATACTTTTATAATGATTAGTGATAAAATTATAAGTGAAATGAGGTGTAAAAAATGATATTATATCATTTCTCAAATGGGAAGTATGACAGATTGATTCCCAATTTATCATCAAAAAGACAGCTAACTGAGGGAAATACAACAAAAGAAAAGATAACAATTTTAACTACTAACCCCAATATGTTTTATGAAAATGACAATGGAGATAACTTTTTTAAGTATAGATATATTGTAAAGCTGGACGAAAACGATCCTTATTTACATGCTGATGATAAATTCAATGGAATGCTGGAAAAACATAATAGAAGCTTTCATTCCAAGCGCGTGGCATTTAAGTGGTTTTTTTATGAGAATCCACTTGATTACAGTGCTATTTCAGAATGGGATAAAAAGCTATGTAAATTTATGGAATAATAGGGAAAAAAGCTATTACACCATATTTAATTTTGATATCTACAGCATAAAAAATAACTTCAGCTTATATGTGAAATCAGTTATATAAGTTGGGGCTATTTTTCATCTGACTAACTTGGCGTAAGTCTCCCTGGCACTCTGTACAGCCCTCACACAAAATCAAAAAGAAGATTTTGGTTCTCTGCTTTTCCTAAAGTGGGAGTTCAACGCCAAGTAAGCCATGCATTCGCAGTTCTAAAATTCAGATGGGGTAAAAGAATCCCCACCTGAATTAAGAACTTGCTTCAATTATAATAATTTATTTACTCTTTTAGTCAGGTGAAATATTATTTCAAATCTCCTTCAAATATGAACTGATGAAGATCTGCTACATTCTTATCCCTATCCCAGCCGAGAAAGTAGGTTCCTTTGATGTATTTACTGAAGCTGTAACCAGCTTTATCCTCTGGAAGTCTGAACTGGTTAATAGTCGTAATCTTATTGGTGATTACATAGGTTATATATGAAAGAATATCTGTCTTTGACAATGAGGTTTCTACATCGGGAAAAATTGTATCAAGGGCAGTAGAAGCCTCAGCAGGATTCATGGAAGCAAGTCTACTGAATACCTGAGTCAGTACTGCTCTTTGTCTTTCAGTTCTCTGAAAATCCTGTCTGCCTACATATCTTATTCTGGAATATCCAAGGGCTTGTATACCATTTAGATGCTGCATTCCTCCCGTAGTTAAAAGCTTAGGAGTTACTCCATTTATCTTTGCCACTTCTCTTATGTAGTTATTGGCAACCTCTACTTCAGAAGAGGATATATTCATATCTATGCCGCCAACTGCATCTATAATCTTATCAAAATGGGTAAAATCTACCTTCACATAATTTTTAATATTCATATCAAAATTGCTGTTTATGGCTTTTATGGAATACTGACCCCCACCATTTTTTCCGCCTCCTTGTTTATAGATTACATTAATTCTGTCAAGGGTAGTTCCCTCAGTGACACCTTCACCTACAACATTATCTATAAGCATATCTCTCATAAGGGAGGTAAGTTTTAGTTTATTATGTTCCTTATCAATACTTAAAATCATTATAGAATCTACAAGACCGGGATCTGTATCGGGATCACGGCTGTCTGAACCCATAAGAAGTATATTAACATAATTTTTATCAATATCTTTGCTGGTGTTCTGATCAAATTGCTTGGTATCTATACCAAGATCAGAGGGTTTCTTTGATATCTCTGTAGTTTTCATTTTGGATAGCTTGCTGTCTATGTATAGATAAGCACCTCCGCCTATAATAGCTATAATTAGCAAAACAACTATAATAGGAACAAATATTTTTTTCTTTTTCATTGGTTGTCCTCCAAATTTTATTTTATATAATCTTTGCTAAAGTATATTATCTCACAAAGCAATTTAAATTTAAATTGCTTTGTGAGACTGCATCTTTTTGTTTATATGTTTTTAAGCAGAAAATATAATAATCATTTTTAGTATTACAGCCAATAGAGGAAATATTAAAAATAAATATTTTTGTTTTAACTTAGAATTTAGTTGTGTATTTCTAAAAATTTCAATTATAAACCATAAAGAGAGTAAAATATAAGCGGTGCCGAAAGGAAGTACTAAATATTTATTGTTAGATTTAATTATTATAATGAGAGCTAAAACAACAAGTATAGGCAAAACATACTGTGAAGTTTTAATTAAAGATGGAGTAGTACTTTTTTTTATATCCGCATACTGCGATAAAGTATTTTTTACCTCCTCATAGCCAATTAGATAATAGGGTATTCCAATTACTTTATATTTATCTTTGGTTTTTATAATTAAGCCTTTATAAGTTATTTCCTCTATAGTAATAATATCACTGTATTCAATTTCTATAGTTGGAAGAGATAATTGCTTTTTTACTATTGAATTATCTGAAATTACTAATTCATAAGATAAAAGAGATTCTTTTTGATTTTTTAATCCTCTTTGTATTGATATAGTTAATACTACAGCTATTAAAATAACTATAATAAAAAAAGTTGTTATACTGGTTGAATTGTTTGCCGAATTCATATATAACACAGCAACTAAAACTAACAAAGATAATGGTATTATTCGTAGTAATATTTTAGATATAGATTTATTAAGTCCTTCTGGTGATAATTTGTAAGTTTTCATTAATATTCCCCCAATATGATATTATACAAGTTTTTAAAATAATATATATTATAACTTTTCAAAATGCTAATCAAGCATTCTTGTACATCTTTATATAATCACCTAAAGTCTTAAAAAAGTCATTATTCTGAGTATCAAGTAAAGATAGATTTACTGCCACAGAGCGGCCCTGTTTTCTATGAAATCTCAGCATATAGTTTGTAGAAAAGCCTACCAAGGAGGAGCTTGCTACCAGCTGAGTATATTTTTCCCGGTTAATACCTTTCAGTTCATCCCACTTTATGAATATGTTAGAGAATATAAAACTTTGAATCTCAATGCCTTCCTTAGAAATTGTAACTATAGGTCTTTTATCCACTGCCTTTATAAAGGTGGTTAGCCCAACTACTACCAAAACAACTATTACAATTCTAAGTATAATTACAGCGGTATCTGTTATCATATCTGGATCATTTAAAACTTTTGTACAGATTAAAAATATTAGCACCCAGCAGAGTATTGATAGAATAATGCAGTTCACTCTCTTTGAATAATAAGATTTGGATTCCATAAAATCACTCCTTAATATTGGTTTATAATTTTTATTCCAATTTAAATATATTATGACATAAAGTAGGATAGATTTAAATGCTTTTTATAATGATAAGAAACTGGACTTACTGTTAAATAAAATTAAGATTTAAGTTTATAAATATTTATAACAATGATATAATTTAAGTAAAATAAAAGATGTGTATATTAAGAAACGGTTTATATTTTTGCTTCCAGTTGGTGCTAGTATGATAATATATTATTAAGAATAAGTGCGGTGATAATTGTGAATATATATTTTCCTAAAAGTTTAAAGTCAGATAAAAAAGGAATTGAATTTATTTCATATGTTTGGGGTAAGTGTAAAAAAATATATTCATATAAGATTTTCTGGAATTTAAGGTTTACTTCAAATATTGAAACAAATCTTTTATCTGTATTAGGAATAATTATAGATAAACTTATGAAAAAAGGTAACAAAATTTTTATAGAATTAAGAGATAATAAAGGAATATTGAGAACTATTTCTAGCAATATAATTGAAGAATTATTTATGAAGTACTCTGAATTTAAATTTAAGGCATTGCAATATAAATATATAAATTTTTCTATTGTAAATAATGAAATAGATAAATATCTAAATGAAGATTTAAAAGAACTAAGATTAAAAGAATTTGAGAAAGTAAAAATAATACTTAGTGAGCTTATTGCAAACATAAAAATGCATGCATCTTCAAAACAAGGTTCTATATCAGCATTCATAGATATAAAAAAAGATGAGTTAGTTGTAAGTGTATGTAATATAGGAAAGACTATAAAGCAGAATATTGAAGAAAAAGTTAATTATAATTTTGATAATGATTTAGATGCAATTCTTTGGGCTTTGAGAAAAACCAATACTACAAGGAATAAAGATGAATCAGGAGGATTGGGATTATTTTACTTAAGAAAATATCTGTATGAAATAAATGGACGAGTTTGTATTGTTTCAGGAAAGGGTATGGCTGAATTAAATAAATGGTTTTATAATGAAAAGAATGTAAACGAAATAGATATTTCGGATAGTTTAATAATAAATAGTTTTTTCCCTGGAACATTAATAACTATTAGTATTGACTATGATAAAAATGAAGGTGCTTATGAAAATTATTTTGTAAAAGAATTTGATTTGTTTCAAATATTTAACATTAAAGAATAAGAGGAAAAATGATGAATTGTATTATATATTTTTTAACTGATTATTATCAAAAAAGCTTAAGAAGTTTAGCTCAGACTCAAGCTGATTCATATGAAGAGGTCTTAGATAAATATAAAAAAATATTTATCTCACATTTGAATTATGTAAAAAATAAAAAATGCAACTTTGAGTCTTGCAAGTTTGGTTGTAATAATGAATGTAGTAATCTAAAAGAAATAATTAAGAATATAGATGTTAATAAAATACAGGATTTTTTTGATACAATAAAGAAAATATATATAAATTGGATAGATGCAAAGACAAGTGATTCGCTAAATGAATTAAAGACTTTGTTACATAATTTTAAAATGATTGATTTTAAGGCAGAAGATATTACAAAAGAATTATTTTTTAAAGGAAGGCTAAGTGAACAAATATTAACAACATGGGAGATGTTTCACATACCGTTTAATAAACGTTATCTTATTAGCAATCAAAGATATAGTTTAACTGGACAACCGTTAATTTATTTGGGTAAATCAGTTATTGATGTTGTAGAAGAGTTGGAAGTAAGTCAAGAACAATTATCATTGTTAAAAGTTTCAACTTTTGAAATAAAAGAAAACTTGAGGGTATATGATTTAAGAAATGATATATATAATGACGTTATAAATGCAAAAATAGAAAGTAGAATATTAGGTAATGATAGTAAGGAAATAATAAATGAAGGTAAATTTTTTAAAAACATACTATCATCAATATGTAGTTTTGAAAAAAGAAAAGAACATAGAAATTTTTCCTTCTGTGAAGAATATGTACTTCCACAGGTGTTAGCTCAAACATTAAAAAATGAATTATTTGATGGTATAATATATCATTCCACAAAAAAGTTTAATAATATAAACTTTGAAATTTCATCTGAAGAAGATAGTTGGATACAATACATAAAAAGAACAAAATATAAAGAAAATGTTGCATTGTTTACTCATTTCAACGATGAGCATGTATATGATAGAAACTTATATGAGAAACTTACTATAAGTGCTCCAATAGATATTGCAAAATTAAACACTATAAAAATGGATGATTTGAAAAATATTCAAGCTGAAATTAATCAAACTAAGAAGCAAGATATGATTTCAATTTGTGAAACATTATTATCTAAATTTGATAGAGAATTTTCACAATGTTGTATAAATGAGAAAAAATATCGCGAAACAAATATAGGTCAGCTGCATATATATCATTTGTATAGTATTTTTAATAGAATTTTAACTCAGTGTAATGAAGAGGTGAAGTAAATGGAGAAAGTTATAAAGGTCATTGATTTACTAAATTCTATATCAGCAGATGATGATGAAAAGGGAAATAAAGTATTCAATAGTATCGTTAATAGTGCAAATGAAAAATACGATAATATAATATTAAACTTTGAAGGTATAAGTTTAATTAATACAGCTTTTCTTAATAATGCTATGGGAAAGATATGTGGATTAGAAGAATTTGAAAGTGGGAAAGTGAATGTAAAGGTGGCCAACTTTCCAAAAGAAGCAATTGAACTTTTAAGGGAAGTGTTAAAAACTGCTAGTGAAAAATATTCAAAATAATATGGTCCAAGATACTGATAAGCTGTAAGCATAAAATTTTAAATGTATACTTACAGCTATAAGTTTAACCTGACTAACTTGGCGTAAGAGGTAAGCCTCCCACCTTTTTCAAGTGGGAGTTCAACGCCAAGTAAGCCATACATTTGCAGTTCTAAAATTCAGATGGGGTAAAAGAATCCCCACCTGAATTAAGAACTTGCTTCAATACTCATGAAATCTAAAGCAGTATATTATCCAAAGAAAAAATTAAGAATAAGCAGGGCAATAAGTCCTGTAAAGCAGGCAAGGGTTGAAGTTACAGACCAGACCTTCATCTGTTCTTTAACGTCTTTTATACCAATGGATTCATTGATAACCCAAAAATAGGAGTCATTAAAATAGGAGAAAATCATTGAACCAATGCAGGCAGCAAGGGCCGCAAAGGTAGGGTCTATATGAAGACCTGGAACCATTGGTGCGGTAACGGAAGCGGCAGTCATTATGGCAACAGTGCCAGAACCCTGTACCAGCCTTATGAGGCAGGAGATAATGAAGGGTAGAAGTATTGGCGGAATACTGGTTTTGGAAATACCCAGTGCAATAAAATTGCCAAGGCCGCTGTTTTGTATTATCATTCCAAGAGCTCCACCGCCTCCTACTAAAAGAATTAATTTTCCGCTGGCTTTAAGTCCTTCTTCCATGGCATCTAAAGTTTCGCTCTTTGAAAAATTTTTAGTAAGACCTAAAATGGCAATTAACAGCCCCAGTGCCAGTGCAATTATAGGAGAACCTATAAAGGAAAAAATTGAGACTATAATGTTTCCTTTAAAGTTTACAGATTTTAAAATGGTGTTTAATAGTATCAATAGTATGGGAATTAAAACAGGAGCAAAGGACAGGAAAGGTGAAGGCAATACTTCATTTTTATCCTGATTTTCATTAGCTTCAGCGTTTTCTTCATCATGAAAAGTAATTTTTTCTTCAGGCCTTATCCAGCCATCCTCAGTTTCATTAGGCAATTGATATATCTTATTTCCTAAATATTTTGCATAGGGAATTATAACACATAGAATTGGAATTGCAATAATAGTACCGAATAACATGAATCTGCCTATATTTGCGTTTAGAATTCCAGCAGCTCCTATAGGGCCGGAAGCAGGTGGAACCAGAGCGTGACTCATTAGAAGTCCGCCAGCTAGAGCTATTCCAAGGGAAACTACAGATTTTCCTGTCTTTTTGGAAAGACCTTTCACTAGAGGAGACAAAATGATAAAACCAGAGGTGCAGAATATGGACAGGGAGGTTACAAAACCGGAAGCGGCTAAAGCTTCTTCTTCCTTTTTACTGCCGAAGAGTTTTATAAAGCTGTTTGCCATTACTTTTGTAGCACCAGATACCTCCAAAAGCTTTCCCAGCATAACTCCAAAACCAATAATAATACCAATGCTGCTTAGAGCATTTCCAAAGCCATTTGAAATTGATTCTACAACCTTTTGCTCATTCATTCCTCCTATAATTCCCATGGTGACAGCGGCAATAATTACTGCTAAAAATACATGAACCTTAGTTTTGGTAATGAGGAATATAAGTAAAGACATACCGATAATTAATCCCAGTATCATTTGGATTCCTGCACTCATTTTAACTACTCCTTTTAATATTGATATATTTAAGCTATGTTACTTGTATTCAGTAGAGATTTTTGTTTTAAGATAATTGATGCATACACTTAAGGAGTCTTTGCCTCCTACTAAACCTCCTTTGGTTATAATAGGTTTGCTATTAAAAATTCCTCCAATTACTCTGCCATAAATAGCTAGTGGAATCACTTCATCCTTTACGTCTATACCATCTGCCTTTATTTTGTTGCAAAAGTCTTCCGTTACATCACCGCCAGAGGTGTAAACACTGCCAATTTTATCTCCCAGAGTTTTAATTAGAACATGAAGTATTTCTGCAATGGCACTGGTTATTAAATTGGCACACTGCTTTTTATTGAGATTATAATTTTTTTCTATTTCTGAAAAGTCCAGTACATCCTTTTCATCAGTGGTAGTAGTAACTACTAGAATATCGTATTTATCTTCATGATTCACAATTTTATTGACAATGCTACCTATTTCCTGAGATCTTTTATCTTCCTGAAGAAAGTGCATTGTATTCGTTTTCACAATCAGCGGGCTGTATTTTACCTTAAGATAGTTTATCTGCTCTCTAGTAAGATTGCTAGCACTGCCAATACCGCATAATACCTTTTCTCTAGTCTTCAATTTTTCGCCTTTTTTGTAGTATATATTTGCAGCAGCGGCGGTGAAAGGTCCTGGGTCCACAGATATGAATTTAACTTTACTCTCTACAGAAGCCTTTGCAATTTCATTTATATCATTATTAGTAGAGGCATCGATTACAATTATTCTATTTTTGTACAGAGTATTTTTTAGTATTTCCTGTTTTATAACCTGAGAGCCCTTTAGGACTTTATCCAGAGGTATAAAACCCACCTTGTATTTGCTCTGTGCTTTTACTATTTCAGTGATTTTAGAGGTGTTTACAGGAGAAGTGGGATCTTTTATTACTTCAGTTTTTTCTAGAGGTACACCATTGACAAATAAAAGATCACCTATGCTTACTCGCCCAGAGTCTGGGAAGGAAGCTACTATGATAGCTGTAATATCATCGCCTAGACTTTCAATTATACTGTCTATTTCATAGCCTACATTTCCTCTTAGGGTGGAATCAATTCTCTTGCTAAAAAATATGTTTTCCCTATTAGTAAATAAATTAACTGCAGCTTTAACTTTATTGTAGGCATCCTCAGGAGCAAGGCCTCTGCTGTTGGTGGTAATACTTAATACATCAAAGTTTTTAAATTTGTATAGATCAGATTCCTGCAGCAGAGTTCCCACCTTTAAACCATTTTTGGCAAGCAGTGCTCCCGTATCATTGGCACCAGTTAAATCATCTGCAATAATTACTGTTTTCAACATATATAATCATCTCTCATTCTTTATATATTTTAAATTATTAAATTTATCTAATGACTACCATCCGCAATACCCCAATCTTTATCAAAATGGCAGATAACGGCTGACATGTCCCTGGACAACGATTTCTAAGTATCTAAAAACAGATATTTAAAAATCTGTTTATCGATTACTGAGCTTTAAATATCAATTCAAATGTCTTAAATAAAAGCAATTGGTTTTTATTTATTGTTATTAATATTTAATTAAGAAATTGAATATCTATGCTAACTTTAGCTTTTTTACAAACCAATTAATTATTTTCATCAGTTTTATTTAAAAATCCCGGACCATACTTAGCTGCCAGCAAAATAGCTTCTATCATACTTACTTCGCTTACTTTTCCCGTGCCAGCTATATCAAAGGCAGTACCGTGATCTACAGAAGTACGTAAAAAAGGCATATTATTGGTTAAGGAAATTGTTCTTTCAAAGTCCACCATCTTTGTAGCAATATGCCCTTGATCATGATATAGGGAAAGCACTGCATCATATTTTCCAAGTAATGCCTGATGAAATACTGAATCAGCACCAATGGGACCATTTATATCCACTCCTTTTTCACGAAGACTTTCAACGGCAGGGTAGATGTATTTTACTTCCTCATCCCCAAAAAGTCCGTGCTCTCCAGAATGAGGGTTCAGTCCTGCAATAGCCATATGGGGTTTCTCAATGCCAAGTACTTTAAGGGCCTTTTCACAGCGGACTGCAAATTCCTCTATGCCTTCCTTTGTAATTAAATCACAGGCATTTCTAAGGGATACATGTCTGCTGTAGAAAAACACTTTTAGTCCCTTTACTTCAAACATAGTTAGTGGATTCTCAGTATGGGTAAGGCTTTCCAGCACTTCTGTATGGCCTATATAGGGTACTGCAGCAGCTTTAAAGGATTCTTTATTTAAAGGAGTGGTGGCAATAGCTGTAACCTTTTTATCCATAGCCAACTTTATGGCATGGGAAAGATAATCAAAAGCTGCCTGACCGCATTGTGACTGAACTTTTCCAAACTCTAGTTTATTAATATCAATATTGTTTAAATCAATAAAATCTATAGTGCCAAGGCTGTATTTACCTTCATTAGGAGTTGATATATCATTTAGCTTAAGAGAAATATTTGTTATATTAAGGGCTTTATATAAAACTCCTTTATCACCTATAACAACAGGATTACATACTTCATAGACTTTTTCATTTTTAAGGGCTTTAACTACAATTTCAGGTCCTACTCCTGCAGGATCTCCCAGGGTAATAGCAATAATTGGTTTTGTCATTTTTAATCTCTTCCTTTCCAATATATAATTTACAAGTATAATGAGTTTCATTTAGCTGAAGTTGATACTTAAGCTTAGTTTAGAGTAATTATTGGGGAAACTGTGGCTGTTATTATATAAATCTAAACAAATACACAGTTATCCATATTGAATTTATTAAAATCCTCTATGAGCTTTTCTGATTGTCTGTCAACAACAATTCCCGTCAATATATTAAGGGGCTGTACCTTTACAATACTTTTCTTTTGGTATTTATCACTGCTGGTAAGTAAAAAACTCTTTTTAGCTGCCTTTATAAAACAGTTCTTAAGATACATCTTTTCAATACTGGTGGTCATAAAGCCATTTTCCATATCAAAGGCATCACAGCCTAGAAAGGAGGCATCCACATTGTATTTTTCAACTTCTCTGCAGGCCTCTATTCCAGTGCACTGCTTTGATTTTTTTGAAACCTTTCCTCCAATAAGGGTAACTTTTATATTTGAAAAATCACTTAAAAATACACCTATTTTTAAATCATTGGTAAGAACCTTTAAATTTTCAATGTGTTTTATGCACTTAGCCATTTCCATGGTGGTGGTGCCGGCATCCAGTATAATTGTAGAATTTGCCTTCACGAACTCACTGGCTTTTTTCCCTACTAAGTACTTTTCATCCATCATAGATTTTTCTCTTTCAAAATAGCTTTTTTCTCTGATTATCTTGCTTTTGATTATAGCTCCTCCAAAGGTTCTGTCTATAAGCTGCTGACTTTCCAAAAAACCTAGGTCTTTTCTTATGGTTACTTCAGATACATTTAATTTTTGAGATAATTCTAAAACTGTTACATTTTTATTTCTCAATATATAGTCATATATCTTTTCTCTTCTCTCTAAAGCAAACATAATACTTCCCCTCCCTAGCTTTAGTCTTTAAGTATATTTACCAAACTTGAAAGCAATTTAAACTTTTACACTTAGCAAATGCTTTCAATAGGTTTCATTTTGTTTCTTTAGTAAGATATATGAGGGGGATGTGGGAAATATGATAAAAATATGGTTTTAAATAATGAATTTCTCATAAAATTTGAGTTCTCTACTTTTCTTCAAGTGGGAGTTCAACGCCAAGTAAGCCATGCATTTGCAGTTCTAAAATACAGATGGGGTAAAAGAATTCCCAACTGAATTAAGAACTTTCTTCAAATGGTAACAATTTACATTGAATTTTATAATAATAATTTGAATATTCATGCTATAATAAAGTCATTAATGATTATGTTTGATTGTTAAAACTTTGTTAAATGTAAATTGTAAAGGGGAATATTATGTTTAAAGCAAGCTTTCTAGCAAGTCAAGATTTACAATATGGATTAGAACGCATTTTAGATTTTGTAATATCTACAGATCATGAAACCATTGAAGCCTATGTAGATAAATTATTTGAACAAAATAAAGGCATCAGTTGTGATGAATTGGCAAGGAAAATACTACATAGAAAAGCTATAAAAAATGGATTTATAGGTGCAGTTACAGGGTTAGGGGGACTAATTACACTGCCAGCCTCTATCCCTGCTGATTTGATCTGTTCTTGGAGAATTCAAGCTTCTATGGCTTTTTCAATTGCATATGTATACGGACATACAAAGGATACTACAGATTTAAAAACAGATTTATATTTAATTCTTGCAGGAGACTCAGCTAAAGAAGCAGTAAAAAAGCTTGGTATTGAAGTTTCAAAGTCTTTAACTAAAAAGGCAGTTGAAAATTATATAACTAAAGATGTGATGATAAAAATATGGAAAGTAATTGGTAAAAAGATTATAACCAAAGCAGGGGAAAAGTCTTTTACTAATTTTATGAAAATAGTACCTTTAGTTGGCGCACCAGTGGGATTTGCCTTTGATTGGACCGCAACACAAACTATGGGTAGAATTGCAATAAAGTACTATAGCGGATGAAGAGGATTTTTAAATAAGATTTATTGATATCATAGCATAATTATCATATAATAATATTAGAATAATACATGTGAGGTGGATATTAATGATTATTAAATCTTCAACTACACTTAGAAATGACTATAGTGCTATATCATCACTTGCTCATGAGGTGGAGGAACCTATTTATATAACAAAAAATGGTGAGGGTGACATTGTTGTTATGAGCATTGAAGCCTTTGAAAAAAGAGATCAAATATTAAAGTTACGTTCAAAGATAGAAATAGCAGAGCAATCTAGGTTATCTGGTGAGACTACTGTTTCTTTAGAAGAAGCTAAAAAACGTCTCGAGGAAAAGTTCAATGGCTAAATTTAGACTTGAAATATTATCGCCTGCCTGGAAGGAACTAGATGAAATAGCAAGTTACTATTTGCTTGTGGTTGGTTCTGTTTCTGCAAGAAAAATAACAGATAAAATACTAGATAGCCTAGCTAGACTTGAAGATTTTCCACTATCCTGTCAACACGTCCCAGACATTGAATTAAAAAAGCAAGATTATAGAATGCTTGTATGTGGCAAATATATATGCATTTACAGACTGATTGGAGAGATTGTATATGTTTATCATATAGCACCTTGGGCAACAGAGTATTCTAATCTACTTAAATAAAAATAGCTTATATTAATAAAGCTTGAATACAAGTTGTTTTTATCGTTAAACTTATCAATGAAGCTTCCATATAATTTGTATATAATATAGGCATAGAAGAAGGAAAATTGGAAGCTAAAATTGAAATGGCTATTTTTCAGTGGCTGAACCTTAATATGGGATGTATTTAAAATATTTATGAGATTACCTTCTGTATACATTTTAGGTGGTTGAACCTTAACATGGGATGTATTAAAAAGTATATACTTGGTTTTTGATATGATGTCATTTATGTTTAATTATAAATAGAATTTTTATATAATAATAGCTAAAGCTAAGATATAACAGGATAAATTAATTAAAAAATGAAGGGGAGTGATTATACAATGTGTAGACTAAACCCAAAGGTAGATTTTGCGTTTAAAAAGTTATTTGCAAGTCCTGAGAATAAAGACCTATTGATATCTTTCATAAATTCAATGTTGTCAGAAGAGGAACAGATTTATAATATAGAATTAAAAAATCCCTACAACATAGCAAATTATAGAAAAGGTAAAATGACCATACTGGATATAAAGGCGGTAGATGAAAAGGGAGTATGGTATGATATAGAGATGCAGTTGGCAGAGCAGAGCTTTTATGACAAAAGAGCCTTTTATTACTGGGCAAAGGTCTATTCAGATCAGCTGGAAAGTGGAGATGATTTTGAAACTTTAAGAAAGACCATAGTTATAAGTATATTGGATTTCAATTATATAGATGAAGATGATTTTCACAATGTATATAAGGTATTTAACACAAAGAGCAAGAAAGAATTCTCCAATGTATTCGAAATGCATTTTATTGAACTAAGTAAATTCAATAAGGATTACAGCAGTTTAAGCAGTACTTTAGACAGATGGGTAACCTTTTTAAACAGGGCTTATGAGATAGATTCAAGTAAAATACCAAAGGAACTGGCAGTAGACAAGGAAATAAAAAAGGCAATAGAAAAGCTTGATATTATGTATCTTGATAGTGAAGAAAGAGAAATATATGAAAATGACTTAAAAGCCATGAGAGATTATAAAGCTGGACTCAAAACCGCTGAACGAAAAGGAAGAGAAGGAGCCAAGATTGAAATGGCAAAGAATTTCTTGAAGATGGGATTGAGTATAGAACAAATAGCAGAAGGAACGGGACTTAGTATTGAAGAAATTAAAAAAATTATTAAGGAACTAAATTAGAGAGAGTAGAAGCAACCTATATCTAATGATTATTTAGATATAGGCTGTATTTTAAATCTACAATTCACCAACCTAATTTAACGTGTATTCTACATAGTCAATTTCAGGTTCATAAAGTTGAAACTATATGAGTAAAATGATAGTTACCCTTGTTCCTCTATTTAAAATACTTTCAATGGATATATCAGTATTATACATGTGTTTAAGTCTCTTTCTTATATTTTTAAGTCCTACCCCAGTTCCATCGGCAACTTCACCTGAAAGTACTGATTTCAATTTATCTTCACTCATACCTGCACCGTTATCTTCAATAGTCACAATGTACAGATTATCTTTTTGTTTGCCGGAAACCAAAATTTTCCCTCCCTCAGGCTTTTTCAATATACCATGCTTTATTGAATTTTCTACAAGAGGTTGTACAATGAATGAAGGAATAAATATCTTATCTGAATCTTGAATATCAAAATTATACTCTATCAATTCACCAAATCTAGCTTTCTCAATGTCTAAATAGTTACGTACAAATTCAATCTCATCGCATAGCAAAATTTCTTTTTTACTAGGATCAAAATCAAAACTATAGCGTAAATAAATACATAGTTTTTCTATGAGATCAGTTGACGTAGATGGATCTGTATGGCAATAGCACATAATAGTGTTTAATACATTGAAAAGGAAATGAGGTTTAATTTGTGCTTGCAAAAAGGCCATTTCATTTTCTATGGAATTGGTAACTGCCTGCTTTAAGGAGCAAAGGGTGTCAATTCTAGCTCTTAGTTCTACTATGTCATAGGGTTCAAAGACACAGTCATTAGCTCCAGCTTCAAAGCTCTGAATTACACTTTCCGTCTGAATTCTGGAGGTTATTATAACTATAGGAAGTTCCAATCTGCTATATTCTTTGCGAATACGTCTGCATATTTCAAAACCGGAAATACCAGGCATTGCAGCTTCCACTACAATAACATCAATATTTTTTCTATTTTCTATATACTCCAGTGCTTTTTCTGCTATTATAAAGTCTTTAACTGAAAAACCAATTTCACTTAGGGCTTCTGATATACCTTTAATATTTGGAAGATCTCTAGCTATAATTACAGCAGATTTATCAGCATTTTCAGCAGTAAAGTCAAACCAAGGATCGGCAGTGGTATTTTTAGCTAAATTTTTAGAAATACAGTCAATATCCTCTTCTAATAATTTTTCATGGGATATATCTAAGCGGAAAGTAAATCTATAACCTGAATGCGTAGGCTCTATACTAATAGAACTGTTATTATTTACTATAATATGTTTAACTACATATATGGGAAAAGCTATATTATCAGGCATGTGCAAGTCCTTTTTACCATCTGTAAAATATTTTTGAATAATATCTATGGTTTCCAAAGATAGTCCGGAGGAATGTATATTAATATATACTTTTTTATAATTAGTCTTAGTTTCCACTAGTATATTATTTCTATTTTTTGAGTGCTTAAGACATATATTAAAAATATTGTAAAATACTCTAGCAATCCAGTATCTGTCAGCGTATACAGGAGGAATTCCCTTAGGAGTTTCTAAAGAGACATAGACAATATCATTTCCTATGGAGTAAGAATATTCGCTTACTATACCATCAATCAGTTTAGAAATTGAAAAGGTTTCTCTATTATACTTCAATTCACCATACTTAAGCCTTGAGTAAATCATAATATTATTTATTAAATCAAGTACATTTAAGCCGTTTATGTGAATTTCATCTATAGCTTTAAGAGCAGAAGGATCAATATTTTTATAAGTAGAGGATTTGAACTTTTCTGTAGCTACTACGATATTGTTAACCGGCGCTCTAAGTTCTTTGGAAACATTCACAAGGAATTCATTTCTTACAGCATTGAGATGGATTATTTCCTCTAAAAGCTCTTTATTCTTATTATAATTTCTTATATATTGTCTTGCTAAAATAAAAACAATACTGATAATAAATCCCAAGACTCCAAAGGGACCTAAAGGTATATCTACAATTCTTAAAATATTGTATGCATATAAAATATCCATAATAGATGTTAATAAAGTGAAGAAAATACTTATTAATGGTGGTAAGGCATCTTCATTACCATTTTTGAATTCTATAATTAAAATAATAATAGCAACAAATATATATAAAAGATGCAGACAGAGATAGCAGCTTTGCAGCATAGAAAAAATATTTATAGGTAAAAACAAAGTTAGTACAGAAAAAATTATAGCAAGCGTAACAGAAATATGAATAATAAATTTTATATGTTTTTTAGAAACAATGCTGTAAAGATAAAGCAAAAATAATGGTACTATCCAATAAAAACTTATAATTTCAGTTCTCAGTAAGGTAATAAATTTTATATCAGGTAAAAGGTGCTTAATAGGATATTCATAGGAGAAAAAAATCTGTATGAAAAGATTAACTGCACAAAGTAAAATATATAAAAAGCTTGTACCCTTAGGCTCAGTTAAAAAAATTATGAGAAAGAAAAAGATGAGTATAAAAATACTACCAGCTAGTAGATAATTAGGAAGCATACTCAACTGGGAAATTATCAGTATTTTTTTCTCTGAACCAATTATAATCGGTGAATTAAATCCTCCCAGCCAGGTATCATAATTTGAAACCTGAAAATTAATATAGAACTCATCAGAAGGAGCTGTAAAAGAAGTTACTAATGGAAGATATTCTGGTACAGCTATATTGGGATCAGAGGAAACAACACCATTATGAGCTATTTCCTTTCCTGAAACAATTAATCTATAAGCAGTGGACTGATTTTTTATTTTTAGATATAAATTTTCTCCTTGTTTTGCTTTAACTTTTAAACGGTAAGTGGCAAAACCATCTCCAGAAAGGGATTTTCCATGAATTCTTATATTATTCCAATAATTAGGAGTTGATACAAGAGCATCTGCAGAATAATCCTTATCGTCAGAAATAAGTTTTTTCCAGTGAAAATCCCATTTTCCAGATAACACTATAGAATTTTCACTTTCAGAATTCCAATTTGAAAGATCAATTATTCCATTATTTATTTTAGGCAAATTTTTATTTTGATTGTACTGAAATAAAAGGATAAAAATAATAGCAAATATAATACTGGAATAAAATATCAATATTTTTTTCATAAATTTAAATACCTCCAAAAGTCTATTAAAATACAAATCATATAAAACAATGTAATAATATAGAATAACATTACAAAAAATTCAAAAATAATTAGAACAAATTTTAATATAATCAAATAAATTTAAAATATTACAATTAATTTAAAATATTGTAAAAATATAAGAATAATGTAATAATATGTACAGTGTTCAGAAAATGTACAGAATGGATAAGTATACTAAAACTATATTATTTATTACATAATAAGCTATTTATAGTGCTTGGTCTACCAGAATATAGATTTTAAGACAATACAATAAAAAGTAAAAAAATATACATTATTTGTAAATCAAATATTTATTTTGTGAAAATAAATCATATTATTTAAGTTAATTTATGAAAGGAGAATGGGAATGTTAAAAGCGGTAATTGTAGATGATGAAAAGCCTTCAATTGACATTTTAAAATTTTTTTTACAGAAAACGGGAAAGGTAAAAGTTGCCTGTACTTTCCAAAATCCTAAAAAAGCACTTGAAGAGATAGAAAAAATAAATCCAGATGTAGTTTTTCTTGATGTAGAAATGAATGGAATGTCAGGAATTGAAATAGCTAGTAATATATCCTTAATGGATAAGAATATCGAAATAGTTTTTGTAACTGCCTATGACAAATATGCATTACAGGCTTTTAATGTAAATGCATTAGCATATATGTTAAAGCCTGTTATGGAAAAAGACATTGATAAAACAATTAAAAGACTAATGAAAGTATGTAAAGGATTATCAGCAAGATCAGAAGTTAAACCACAAGTTAAAATACAATGTTTTGGAGAATTTGAAGTATACAGTAGTTCAAATAATCAGCCCTTAAAATGGAGAACTTCTAAGTCTAAAGAATTAATGGCTTATTTCTTTCAAAATAGAGGTATACCTATAAGTAAGTGGAAAATTTGTGATGTTCTTTGGCCAGAAGGTAATCAGGATAAAATAGATATAAATTTACATACAACTATTTATAAAATGAAAAAAACACTACGGGATTTTAATGTGGATGTAGATATAAAATTTATTAATAAATCCTACATTATGAATATAAATAACGTCTACAGCGATGTAGATGAATTTGAATCATTAATTGATAATAAGATGGATATAAAAAATAGTAATATAGAAAATTATGAGAAAGCCTTTTCCATGTATAATAATTATCTTGAAGAAAACGATTATTATTGGTCTCTTGAGATAAAGGAGGATTATCTGCAAAAATTTATAAAAATATCGAGGGGTTTAGCAGATTTCTATATTGAAAAGGATAATTATAATGATGCTGTAAGAGTACTAAAAAGAGGTCTTGAGATGTCTCCTCTAGAGGAGGATCTGCACGAAACACTGTTGTATATATATGTTTCAACAGAAGACAGAGTTTCATTTATACAACACTATAATTCACTGCTAGAATTATTTACAGAGGAATTAGGTATAGAGCCAAGAAATAGTCTAAAAGGTTTGTATAAAAAGATGGTTTCCAGCTGCGGATGAAAGTCGCTTTTTAATAAGTTGAAATAAAGTATTAAGATATTAGCAAGAAAACTCTTTACAGTGATTAGGATAAAAAATAAACCATATGACAATGTATATATACATTTGTTATATGGTTTATCTTAAACTGTATTTATTTCTAATTATTTTGTCTTTTATGATTTAAATATATTTTGTAAAAGGGTGATGTCACTAAAGCTCTGCGATGAGATAGTTTGCCATATAATACTTCCCCCATAATAAATTTTATACATTTTCTTATAGTTCCTACTTTTTTGTTATACCAGGAACCGTTGTAATGATGCACCGAATAGCCCATATTTTTATTATACGTAGGGCGTTCAAAATATTCTTTAGGGTAAATTACTATACTATTGGTCTCTGATTTTATAACTTGGGTTTTGTTATTTAATTTTAACTGAGGAAATTTTTTTATAAAGAATTTGGTAAATAGCTCATTATTGTTAAAATTTTCAATGTAAGGGTCTTCTTCATATAAATCTAGAAGTTCCTTTATTATTTCATTATGTGCATTTGCTCCAAATACAGCTGTACTTAAGGTACAGTCGAACATAAATCCTAGAAACATATTATTATTTAAAAATTCATCAAAACTTTTTTTAAGTTCTACATCTGTATCTAGGTAAATACCACCATATTCATAAATAACTTTTAACCTTACAAAATCAGATAAAAAAGCAAATTTTTTTTGCTTATAGCTTTTTTTAGAGAAAGGATGCGAATTAACATCAAAATTTTTTTCGTTCCATTCTATAATTTCATAACCTGTTTTTTCTTTCCAATGTGATATATATTTTTCCATAGTCTTAGATTTGGGAGTTTCACCAAACCAGCAATAATGAATTTTTTTAGGAATAGTCATTTTTATCTTTCCTTTCCACATATATAATTTTAATTCAGAATTAAAATTTTTGATAAATAACAGACTATCATTCACAATAATAGCTTTAAAAAGTTATTTACATTAGTATTAGTGGATTTCCTACATTATTATTAGATAGGTAAAATTTAGAACTGTAAATTTATTTTATTATACTACTTAAGTATATTTTTGTCTATATATTTATTGCATAAATTTAGTATATAAAAATATTTATGTAATATTATGTTAGTATTTCTTGTTATAAGTATTGAATGATAGTATAATAAATAAAAATTGGAAAAATTAATCTTGGGATTTTATAGATGTAACACCATATAAATATATTATTAAAAAAAGTTAGGTGTTGAGAATGAGTATAACATTAATAGGAGCTATAGTGTTTTCAATCATTTTATTTGTGTGCATTTTTTGTGATACAAAATATTTATTTTATTTAGTATTCTTTTTCTCAGCTTTTACTTCTACAGCTTTAATAAAATTTGCTGGCAGCGGAAAGTCTTTTCAAATATATCATGTAGCTGCAGTATTTTTTCTAATAAAAGTATTTATTGAGTTAAAAAAAAGAAAGTTAAGTATAAGAAATCTACATAGTAAGTTTTTATTTGCCTTTATAGGAATAAGCTTTATTTCAATATTTTATCCTCTTTTTTTCTCAGGGGGTACTTTAGTAAAAACTCCTGCCAGTGATGAATATCTTCCAGTTTATTTTTCTTATCAAAATATTACACAATTTTTATATCTGCTGCTAGGGTATCTAACCTATTTATCAGTAATAGGTTTTTTCAGAATAAAAGGTCTAAATAAAAATATGGTAATGAATTTATTACGTATCACTATTTTAGTAGTATTAATGCTTGGAATAATTCAATTTGTAATGCCCGTACATACATTCAACGATTTATTTAGAAATGATTTTCATAGTAATGACCAGCGTGTAGCTTTTGGTGTAAGAATTTCTGCAGCCACTATGGAAGCTTCTATATTAGCATTGTTTATTACTCCTATATTTATAGCATTTACAATCAATTTTTTTAAAAATTTTAAACCAATGGATTTGATTATAGTAGTGCTGTCTATACTTATAAATGTTGAAAATGGAAGTTCTTCCTTCTTTGTAGCTGCTTTTATATTCGCTATTGCACAAATGGTTATAAGTATATTTATAAAAGATAAAAAATCTTCTCACAAACAGATAATTATTGTTGGAATAACAGTATTAGTATTTTTAATATTAGTTGCTTTATTTAAAGATAAATTCAATAACAGTATAGGAAGTATTGCAGATAAACTAAGTGGACAAGGCGAATCCGGAACAATGAGAAAATATGATTTTCAATATCATTTTAACGTATTTAAAAGGTTTATTATTACAGGTATAGGATTTGGAAGTGTAAGATCCAAGGATTTAGTATCCACAATTTTAGCAGATTTGGGGCTTTTGGGGTCAGTACCATTGGTTATATATATGGGAATAAGACTTTATTTATTAAAGACAATAGGGGATGACTTTTCCAAAATACTATATGCTTTAATGTTTACTACTATAGCTGTATTGTTTATCTCGGTACCAGAATTTTTTTATCTATACATATGGATATATTTTGGTATAATTGATTATTTTCTTTTTAATGAGAAGAGTAAAGTAAAAGTATATTAGAAGTAAAATAGAATAAATTTTGGAGGTTGAAAAATGATTCTAATAATATCCGGAAATAATATTATAAGTGGTGCAGAATATGTATTGGCAGACTATTTGAAGGCTGCGGATAAAAATAAATTTGTGGTGCTTACTTCTGAAATTAAAGAAGTAATAAATTTTTATGAAAAGCTTAAGGTTAATAAAGTTATAAGTTCTATTTACCTCACACCTTCCGGGGCTTCAAATAATAAGATAATTGGAAAAGTAAAAAAAATTTATAGATATATGTTATCTAAAGTACTTATAGAAAAAAGTATAAAGAAATACCAGATAGAAAAGGTACTAGCTAACAATACTACAGATATTATATATTCTGCCTGGGTAAAAAAAGTACCGGGTATGACTTATTATCAATATATTCATGATATAATTCATAAAGAAAGTTTTTTAGGCAAAGTAATAAAAAAATTTGATAAAAATGTAGACAAGTATTTTGCTGTATCAAAAGCTGTTAAAGATTCTCTTTGTAGTATTGGCATAGATGAAAATAAAATTGTAATTATATATAATGGTCTTTTAGAGTTAGATTATCAGATTAAAAATAAAAAGGATAAAATGGTGTTTGGATTTTTGGGAGCTCTCAATGAGAGAAAATCTCCTTTAACCTTTGCTGATTTTATTGAAAAGTCTGGCTATAAAGGTATAATGGCATATCACATGTGTGAGGGTGATATGGAAAATAAAGTTAAAAAAAGAATAAAGAAAAAGAATTTAGATATAAAGCTTATTGGAAAAGTAGAAAGAGAAAATATAAAAAAATTTTATGATTCACTGGACTTTTTACTTGTACCAAGTAAACATGATCCGCTGCCAACAGTGGTATTGGAAGCCTTTAATTATAGTATTCCTGTTGTGGGAAGAAGTATTGATGGTTTGCCAGAGATGATTATAGAAGATTCAAACGGTTATCTGTTCAAAGATGAACAGGATTTTCCTGAGATAATTTCAAAAATTAATGATATAAGCAATGAAAAATATAGAGGAATGTGCAGAAATGCCAATGATACTATAAAAAATAATTTTAGCCTGCATAAAAAAATATGTCAGCTTAATAAATTTTTACTGGAATAGAACAAAAAATACGTATAGCATAAAAACCCTGTGATAATAGATATATTTCATATTATTACAGGGTTTTAAGTTTTTTTAAATATATTTTTATAAGTAAGCACAGAGAAACTTATGTTCAGAAAATGTCCAACCTATCTTTGTATTATTAAATCATGTATTAGTAAAAAGAACTGTAAATTAAAAATATTAAAGGATTGGGGTTGTAAATGTGAACATAGCTTTAGTACATGACTGGCTTACAAATATGGGTGGAGCAGAAAGGGTTCTTATAAATTTCAAAGAAATATATAAGAATTCTCCAATATATACAACACTTTATAATCCAGCAAAATTAGATAATGATCTTAAAAATGTGGATGTCAGGACATCTTTTCTTCAAAATGAAAAAAATATTAAAAAGGGGCATCAAAGTCTTTTACCATATATGCCTATGGCCTTTGAAAGTTTTGATTTAAACGAATATGATGTGATTTTAAGCAGTAGTTCTTCTTGTGCTAAGGGGATAGTTACAAGCCCTAATTCTCTTCATATATGTTATTGCCATACACCTATGAGATACAGCTGGGAATTCTACTATGAATATGAAAAAGACTGGAACATGAAAAAGATAAAGAGAAATATGCTCAAATATTTCATCAACTATATGAGATTATGGGATAATGTATCTTCCTGCAGAGTGGATTATTTTATTGCAAACTCAAAAAATGTGGCTCTTAGAATATGGAAACATTACAGAAGAGAAAGTGTAGTAATACATCCACCTGTAAGATGTCATCTATTTAATTTAAGTGATATAGATGAAGAGTATTACATGATTCTTTCAAGGCTTGTGCCTTATAAAAAGGTGGAACTAGCAGTGAGAGCTTTTAATGAACTGGGACTACCTCTTATTGTAATAGGAGACGGTGTTGAAAGAGAAAAGCTCAAATCCATAGCTAAAGATAATGTAAGAATTCTGGGCAGGCAGCCAGATGAAGTGGTAAAGGAATATTACTCAAAATGCAGAGCTTTTATATTTCCTGGAGAAGAGGATTTTGGCATAACTTCTCTGGAGTCACAGGCCAGTGGAAGACCGGTAATTGCCTATGAAAGAGGTGGAGTACTTGAAACTGTTGTAAAGGATGAAACAGGAGTGTTTTTTAAGGAGCAGACTGTAGAAAGTCTTAAAAATGCTGTTAGGAGATTTGAAAGTATGAAATTTGATAAAATGATTATTAGAAAACATGCAGAAGGATTCAGCGAAGAAATTTTTAAGGACAAAATAGGCAATTTTGTAAAAAGTAAATATGATGATTTTAAAAATATAAATAAATGGAAGATACTATGATGAAGCAGGTAGTATTTAATGCACTGCAGACTTCGCTTAGTGGAGGAATAGGCAGATACAGTTATGAACTTGTAAAAAGTATACATTCATTAAATAAAACAGATCTAAAGATTGTCATAAGGTATGAAGATAGAGAATTATTTAAATTTGCTGATGATAAAGATTTAATAGTAGCTAAAGATATAAAAAACAGTAGAGACAGAAATTACTACGAACAATTGAAATTGCCGGAGATAATAAAAGAAAAATATCCAAAAGCTGTGATACATTATCCAGATAGCATGGCTCCCCTTTTTGCAAAGAATAGGGTAGTAATTACAGTACATGATCTGGCTTTTAAAAGTTTAAAAAGTGTTTTTACTTTTAAGAGTGCACTATGGAAAAATGTTATTACAAGTTTATCCATAAAAAAGGCAGATAAAATTGTAGCTATAACCAATTTTGCAAAGGATGAAATACTAAAACATTATGATGTGAAAACCGATAAAATAGATGTAATTTATAATGGATTTAATAATTTTTCCAGGGACTCCATAAGATTTGAAAATGTATCTGAAAATATACTGAAATTGGTTGAAAAAACTTATATACTTACAGTGAGCACTATATCACCAAGAAAGAATATAGATGGACTTATAAAAGCATTTAACCTTATAAAAAATAAGATTCCTTGTAACTTGGTCATAGCAGGGAAAAATGGATGGATGTATGATGATATATATAAGCTTATAAAGTATTTTAAACTAGAGAAGAGAGTGTTTTTTACAGGTAAGGTAAATGATGATGAACTTAAATGCCTATACAAGAATGCAAATGTATTTATATATCCATCTTTTTATGAAGGTTTTGGACTTCCACCTTTAGAAGCCATGGCCTATAGAATTCCTTGTATAGTTTCAAATGTAGCTTCTCTCATTGAAGTAGCAGCAGATGCAGCACTTAAGATAAATCCTTATAAAATAGAGGAAATATGTGAAAGAATTATAGAAGTATATAGTGATATAGATTTGAGAAACAGAATGATAGAAAGAGGACTAAATAGGATAGAAAAATTTTCTTGGGATACCTGTGCAAAGAGAATTGTAAGTGTATACTAATTAGCTTACTTCAAAATTAATTGATATAAGCTAAGATATATTTAAATGAGTCGCAGACATATAATGATTTATCTGTCTGCAGCTCATTTATTTTTTGTAAGCTTCTAAATTTCATAAGCCTCTTTTGAAGCAAGTTCTTAATTCAGTTGGGGATTCTTTTACCCCATCTGAATTTTAGAACTGGAAATGCAGGGCTTACTTGGCGTTGAACTCTTTCTGAATTAATATTTCTGCCATACCAAGCATAATCCATATGAATAAATTATAGGGCTCAGGTACAGAGGTAAAAGCACATATGAAAAGTACAAATATATAATTTGAAATTCCATAACTGATCCTGCTTATGGTTTTTAGTTTGGTTATTATTCTATATAGATAAATAAGGAATAAACCAAGTCCTATAAAGCCAACATTACACAGCCAAGTAGAAAATAAATCCTTTCCTCTGGCAGTACCAAATCCCACTCCAAGGAAGGGATAATTGAGAAAGGCATTTATATGCAGCAGAAATATTGAAGATCGCTCTTTACCAGATTCGTTATTTCCTAGGAATTTATTATAGGAGCCGTTTAAAAGAACATTTTTTATAATTGGATTTATATTTATTATTACTATGCAGGCTGCAATAAGGAGAATGAATATTACAGGGAAAATATATCCTAATTTTTCTTTTTCACTGGTAATATTTTTTATAAGTAATAGTAGTTTATCAAAAAATATTTTTACTAACAGTGCTGCCAATCCTACAAAAAAAGTAGTAGAGGTAGAAAGAATAGCAGTTAATAGTATCAAAAGGATAAAAACCACTTTTGTTTTTGAAGCTATAATATCTTTATTAAGAGATATAGTAAGTGACAGCATAGGTACTAAAAAATAAGCCAGCATAGAAGGTTCCTGTGCTACACTGTATACTCTTACAAAGCCTATACCCCCCTGAGTATTTCCATGGATACCACTTCTAAAGATTTTATCAAACTCCAGATGATTTATAAAAGCAAACTCTTGATAAAATCCTAAAAGACATATAAATGCAGTGGAGTAAATTAGTATTTTTATAAATTTTTTTATCTCTAAAGGGTTATAGTATAGATAATTTTTTATACATACATATAATACAAAACAAAATAAAATATAAAATAATTGAGTTATGTTGGATGAAGTAAAAAATATATTGGTTATAATACTTTTTTGATTCATTATAAATATCTTTTTTGAAATAATTAATGTGGGCATTATTAGGGATAATATGGATACAGTTATGAAAAGAGATAAAAAATTGTCTGGTTTTATAAATAACTTTTTCTTATTAATTAAAAAGATACTTTTTAAAATAAAAATAGTACCAGTAAAATAAGCAGGTTGGACACTAAAACTTCCTCCTATATTAATAATGCTGCTAGAAGTAAATCCTGCCAGAAATATAGTTAAATATAATATATACTTTATATTTTTAAAGTATAAAAATATTGCTAAGGGTATAATAATATATCCTAATATTTGAATCTTCATATTATTCCTCCTGTGTAAATATTAATAATAGGAATAATACAGGTACATAATTATGGGATAAAAATATATAAATAATGCTGTTAAATGAATAAAATATGGTTGGAGAAATCTATAACTATAAGTTTTCTATACTAAGATAATACTATCATTATATTAGAATACTAAGGAATATACAATTAATATTTTTTATATTTACAAAAAATTACTATAAAGTATAGTGTTCAGAAAATGTTCAGCATAAATTTGTATATTAATTAATATAAATAGGGATTTAAAACAGGTATAAGAAAATATTAAAATAATAATTTAATGCTGAAGAATAATTATATAAGTGAATTATATGCTAAGTATTTATAAACAAATACTATTTGTAGAGGAAGTGATCATATTGAGTGATAGGGTATCTGTAATAATACCCATGTATAATAGTGAAAAATATATAGAGGAAACTATAAAAAGTGTAGATAATCAGAGCTATGATAATATTGAAATTATTGTAGTAGATGATGGAAGCAGTGATAACTCTGCTAGAATTGTGAAAAACTTTATTGATTCTTATAAAGGTAAAAAAATAATAAAATATATCTATCAGAATAACGGAGGAGTTTCTGCTGCAAGAAATAGAGGCTTATTAGAAAGTATTGGAAAATATATAGCGTTTGTAGATAGTGATGATCTTTGGATAAAAACTAAAATAGAAGAACAGATGAATAGAATATCAGAAACTTCTATGAAAGCTTGTTATTGTGGATTTTTGGATTTTTTTGAAGAAGATAATACTAAAGAGAAGAGAAAAATGAAATTACCTTCTGGCAGGATATTATATGATTTTCTTAGAGATAATGTGTGGTGTCATACCAGCACCTGGCTTATTGAAAAATCACTTATAACCGATAATAATATAAAATTCACTAAAGGCTGCAGTTGGGGAGAGGATTTTGAATTTTTCATGAAAATAACTGCGATTACTGAAGTATGTGCTGTTAAAAAATATCTTCTCCTTTATAGGGTAAGAGCTAATTCACTTACTACTGATTCTTCCTTTTTAAAACGAACTGAAGATGTACCTGTATGGATTAATCTCAATAAATGGATAAAAGAAAATAAGGACAAGCTTATCTATAAAGATGTGACAACAATATCAAAGCTAATATACCAATTTAGAATACCCTTTTCTCTTATAAACTATACTTATGCATATATCAATACTACAGGTTACGAAGATATAAATAAAAATCTTGCTGCAGTTAAAGGAAAATTAAATAATAATTTTATTAGAAATATGGGTTTTATCAATGGGATAAAGAGCCTTAAACTACATATTAAACTATATATAATGTATTTTCGTCTATATAAGGCATCTGAAAATAAATAACAAGTCAAAGATACGACGGGTATTTTAAATCGTACAAGGAAACAGGTTCCGCAGATAGTGAGCTATCTAAGGGTTCTGTTGACGTAGCAGGATTCAAAATAGACTAGTATACTGACTTAGTTATTTTTTGAAGATGCCTAAATACAAACCATTAAAAAACTTATGATAAGAAAAAGAAATATTATATATGGAGGGAAAGTAATGAAGGATGAAAACTCTATAGATCTAGTGGAAGTGTGGCAAGCAGTAAAAAAAAGAAAGGGAATAGTAATAGGAATTCCTTTATTGATAACTTCTATTGTATTAGCATTAAGTTTATATATTATGAAACCTGTATATGAAGCAACTACCTCAGTGATAATTGGACAAAATACTGAAGGAAAACAAGCTCAACTTTCATCTGGTGTCAGTAGTGTTCTTGCTTATCAAAGTCTTACAAAAACCTATGCAAATCTTATAACTTCAAGATTTATTGAAGAAAAAGCCTTAGAAAAGCTGCAAAGTAATCTTGCTATAGATGAGTTGAATGATCTAGTAACTGTTGATATAAAAGATGAAACTCAATTAATTGAAATATCAGTAGAAGGAAATACTGCAAAGGAAGCACTACAAAGAGTGAACGCTCTTACAAATGCTTTTCTAGAAAATGTAGCAAAGGTTTATAATGTAGCAGATGTAACAATAGTTGATAGAGGAGCTTTACCAGAAAAACCTGTAAAACCTAATAAAAAACTTTATACTGCTTTAGGAGTTTTCTTTGGATTTTTAGTATCTATAACTGTTGCAGTTTCTCTAGAGAGAAGAAAAAAGGAACCTTTAAATAAAGTAGAGAAATTTTCAAGTAAGGTAGAGAAATTATCATGAAAAGGTTATAGATAAAAAATAGGAGAGTAAATATGTTGAAAAATAAAAAAATCACTGCTATTGCTGTGGTTGTAATTATAGTACTAATATTAATAGGTGCTGCAGGCTATACCTACTATAATTTAAGAGGAAAATATCATTTTTCTGTATTTAATGATGAAGATTATAAAAATAATAGTATGAATAATAATGTAATGCTTAATGGAATAAATATTCATGATTTTAATATGAAGGACTCAGAAATAAAAAAGATTACTGAGGCTGGATTAAAAGTTGTAAGAGTAGATTTATTTTGGGCTTCTATAGAAAATAAAAAAGGAGTTTATGATTTTAGTAATTATGATAGCTTTGTAAAAAATATGGATAACAATAATGTAAAGATACTATTTATACTGGACTATGGAAATAAACTTTATGATAAAGGGCTCTCTCCTTATACTGATGAAGGAAGAAAAGCTTTTGTAAACTTTGCAAAGGCAGCAGTGAAAAGATACAAAGGCAAACAGATCATTTGGGAAATATGGAATGAACCAAATGCTTCTTTCTGGTTTCCAAAGCCAAACTGGGAAGATTATTCTAAACTAGCTTTGAAAACAGTAAAGGAAATTAGAAAAGTAGATAAAAATGAATTTATAATAGCTCCAGCTGCTTCTGAAGTGCATTTTGATTTTTTAAATTATCTAGGTAAACAGGGACTTTTTAGATATATAGATGGGGTAAGTGTCCATCCCTATAGAAAATTAGAGCCAGAGACAGCAGTTGGGGACTATAAAGACTTAAAAAAACTTATAAGTAATTATCCTCATAAGGAAAATATTCAAATAGTTTCTAGTGAATGGGGATATCATACTGCTAAAGATGGTATCAGTGAAAACAAACAGGCACAATATATTGCTCGTGAATATCTTATAAATATTATGAGTGGAGTTAAAATCAGCATATGGTATGATTGGAAAAATGATGGTGCAGATAAAAATAATGGAGAGCATAATTATGGAATAATAAATAGTGATTTGACACCTAAGCCATCTTATTATGCTGTAAAGACCATGAATAAAACTCTTGAAGGATATAGGTACATAAAGAGATTGGAAACAGAATCAAAGGAGGATTATATACTTATGTTTAAAAAAGATAATAAAATAATATATGCAATTTGGACAACTAATGAGGATCATGACGTAACTATTAATACTCAAAAGGATGACTTACAGATTGTAACTCTTACAGGAGAAAACTATAATGTAAAAGCTCAAAATAAAAAATATAATCTTCCTATAGAGCAAAATGTAAAATATGTAATAGATTAATGATAGTGATAAATAATATAAGTAGAGAAACTATATCTCAATACAAGAATGTATTGAGATATAGTTACTTTTTTGTTAAAAATGTTCAGAAAATGTCCACTTAAAATTTGTATTATTTAATTATATTAATTTTACAGGGAGATATTAGATTATGAAAATAGAGAAAAATGAAGTGGTAAGATTAATTGGATTAAAAGAATTTCTTTACATCATGGCTAAAAAGAAATGGATAATGATCTTGATAACTTTAACAAGTGTTATTATAGCATTTTACGTAAGCTATTACATTATAACTCCTATTTATGAGTCTCAGGCTAGTGTTATAGTAGATAAAAAAGGAGATAACTCATCTAATAATAGTGTGAGATTTGACGATGTAATGATGTATCAAAATTTAATTAAAACTTATGAAAATATTGGAAAATCAGACAAAGTATACATAGAAGCTTCGAAAAAACTTAATAACAGCATATCACCTAGTATCTTATCTGGTAGTGTAAGCATTATCTCCATTGAAAACACACAGATGCTTACTATTAAATCTCAAGGGAAAAGTCCAAAGCAGACTATAGATGCATTAAGAGCTGTAACAGATTCTTTTATTGAAGTATCTAATAATGTATATCCTGCAGGAGATATCAAAATTGTAAGTGATGGACAACTACCACAATATCCCATAAAACCTAATAAAAAATTAAATGTTATATTGGGTTTTATTATGGGAATAGTCATATCCATAATAATAATTTTCATAGTGGATTATTTTGACGATACTATTAGAAATAGAGAAGATTTGAAAAGAAATTTCCCTTTTCCCGTATTAGGTGATATTAATTTTGAAACTTCTGAAAAATTAAAAAAAACATTAACACTTGAATATAATCCCAACTCATTTCAGGCAGAAGCCTATAGAATACTTAGTATGAATATTCAGTCCGTAAATTATAATAAGGACGTAAAAACTATACTTATAACAAGTGCCTCAAAAGGGGAAGGTAAATCTATAATAGCTTCTAATTTAAGTCTTGCTCTTGAAGAATATGGAAATAAAGTTCTTCTTATGGATTGTAATTTTAGAACACCCTCTGTGTATAAAAAATTCAAAGTATTTCCACGAAAAGGACTTTGCGACATAATTATGGATGAATGTAAACTGGAAGATGCTATTTATAAATATTCGGATAAATTTTTTATACTCACTACTGGTGAGTTATATGAAAGTCCCTCCAAGCTCCTTTACTCAGAAGCAATGAAAAATCTCATAAAAAAAGCTGAAAATATATTTGATTTTATTATTATTGATTCTACGAATATACTAGCGTCCAGTGATGCACAAATTCTATCAAAATATGCAAAGGGAGTTTTAATTGTAACAGCTTCAAAACAGTCAGAGATATCAAAAATTAATAAATCTATGGAAATGCTGCAGAATGTAAATGCAAAAATTATAGGTATGGCTATAAATAAAGTGAAATTTAATAAAAGACAATTAAAGAAATATGATGCTTATTACTTTAAAGGTTTAAGTAATAAAAAAATATCAATAACTCATTAGAATAAGTTTTTGTAAAGGTACTCAAGTAATTAAAAAATATATCCAGGAGGAGATGAAATATATGAAATTAGCTATTATAGCTTTTACTAATCCTTTTGTAGACAAGTCTGATGGAGGGAAAATAGATATATACAATAGACTGCTGGCACTAAATCATGCAAAATCTAAAATAGATTTATATACTGTATTAAAGAAAGATGAGAAATCTCAAAGCTGTCAATTGAAAAATATAAATGTCTACTGGGATAAAGTAAATAACAAGCTTAAATATATATTCAATAAATATCCTCTCAGTGTAAACAATAGATATAGTAATAAACTTGCAAATATAATGAAAAAAAATATATACGATCTCACTATATTTGAAAATGCAAATATGATAAAGTATTTGGACAATAAAAATATTATGTCAAAAATAAATTACATAAGAATACATAATATAGAAAGCAGCTACAGAAAAGATACTTTTATATCCTCCTTTCCAAAGGTAACTTCTTTTTTGGAAGGTATAGAAGGTATTAAGTATAAAAATATTGAAAGAAGATACATAGATAAATTTAATAAATTTTTATTTATATCCAAAGATGAACAAGATAAATATATAGATCTATTTCCAAAGTGTAAGGATAAGTTTATTTGGGTTCCTCCTGTAATAAAATGTGAGGAAAATATTGATTACAGGATTATTAAAGACAATATTATCTTATTTTATGGAGATATGACAATTTCACATAATTTGGAAGGTATAAGGTGGTTTTGTAAAAAGGTATTTCCAAATATACTCAATAAAAATTCAAAAGTAATTCTTAATATTGTGGGAAAAATATCTCCAGATAATAAGCAATATCTGAGTAAAATATGTAATAGTATAAATGTATTGGGGTATGTAGATGACATAGACAAGACTATAAGTGAAGCCTCTATGGTTATTGCACCTATATTTCATGGAGCAGGAGTAAAGATAAAGGTTCTTCATGCTCTTAGTAAAGGTAAAATAATAGTAGCTACAGAAAAAGCTATAGAAGGAACTTATCTTAAAGATGGAGAACATTTATTTTTAGGGGAAAATCCAGAAGAATTTACACAGATGTGTTTATCTATTTTGTCTGATATTAAAAAATATCTCTTTGCATCGAAAAATGCTGTGCGGTATTTAAAAGATAAACATTCCATAGCATCCCAATCACAACTACTATATTCTCTTTATGAAGAAGACAAGGAAAAATTGAATATAATTTCACCTGACTAACTTGGCGTAAGTCTCCAACTTCTTCAAGTGGAAGCTTTACGCCAAGTAAGCCATGCATTTGCAGTTCTTAATTCAATAGTAAAAAATCAATATCTTGCAGCTTAGATTATATGTTTTATAAATCTATAGGCAAGGTATTAATTTTATTTATTTTCATATGCGTAAGGCATATTCAAAAAATAAATAAGTCAGTATGCTAGTCTATTTTGAATCCTACTGCGTCAACAGAACCCTCAGATAGCTCACTATCATCGGAACCTGTTTCCTTGTATGATTCAAAATATCCGTCGCATCTTTGACTTGTTATTTATTTTCATATGCCTAAGTAATTTATCTTTTGTTCAGAATTTGTTCAGTAGAGATTTGTATTATAAAATTATATATTTAGAAAAAAGTAACATTAGGCACATTCAAATAAATAACTAGTCAGTATGCTAGTCTATTTTGAATCCTACTACGTCAACAGAACCCTTAGATAGCTCACTATCTTCGGAACCTGTTTCCTTGTTGGATTCAAAATATCCGTAGCATCTTTGACTTATTATTTATTTTCATATGCCTTATTAATTAATTTGTAAGTATATATATTATGGAGGAATAAAAAATGAGTTTTCAGAAAAAAAACAACAAACTTTTAAATATAGAGTTAAAAGTTTCAATAAATACTGAAGATTTATTAAATGATTCTTATGAGAAGGAAGAAGTTAGTAAAATTCAGGAATTAAATTCAAATAATGAAACTCTAAGCTATTTGCATAATAAAAAAATATTAACTAAAGCAGATATAAAAAGAAATATAGAAAAATATAAAAATAATGCCTGTAAAGCCTTTAAAAACAAAAATACATTAGATAATTCTAAAAATATTAATAAAATATAGAGAGGGTGAGGAGTGTTGCAAAGCATAAATTCAAAAGAAGAGATAATTTTTAATGATTACCACAGACTATATGCCAAAAGCGGCCTATATAATTTCTTGAAAAGATCAATAGATATAAGTGGATCTTTAATAGGAATAGCTCTTTTAAGTCCTGTATTCATAATAGTAAGCTTAATGATTAAAATTGACTCCAAAGGTCCTATCATATTTTCTCAAAAAAGAGTAGGAAAAAATCATAAACTATTCAAGATGTATAAATTCAGATCTATGGTAGCAGATGCAGAAAAATTATTAATAGAATTGAAAAGCAAAAATGAAATGTCAGGTCCCATGTTTAAAATGAAGAATGATCCAAGAATTACTAAAGTAGGCAGATTTATAAGAAGGACAAGCATTGATGAACTTCCTCAGTTATTTAATATATTAAAGGGGGAAATGTCCTTTGTAGGGCCTAGACCCAATCTACCAGCAGAGGTGAAAAAATTTAGTAATGACCATAGACTGAAACTTCTTGTAAAGCCAGGACTCACCTGTTATTGGCAGATAATGGGCAGAAATGAAATAGATTTTGAAGATTGGATGAAACTTGATATAAAGTATATAGAAGAAAGAAGTACTTGGACAGATATAAAACTTATATTTAAAACATTCTTTGTGCTATTTGGAGATAAAAATGCACGTTAGAGCTTAAAGCTAAAAGATAAATATGATGTTTTAAAACAAAAGAAGGAGAATAATATGTTAAATAAAATATCATTGATAATACCAACTATAAATAGAACTGAAGAAATAAGAATTCTACTTAATTCCATTAAAGAATGTAATTATAAAAATTTAGAAGTAATTATTGTGGATCAGAATAGAGAAATTGATATGACTTCTATAGTTGATATTTTTAAACAATATTTTTCTTTAAAGCATGTAAAGGTAAATTTTAAGGGTGCTGCAAGAGCAAGAAATTATGGAGTTAAATATGCTTCTGGAGATATAATTAATTTTCCAGATGATGACTGTAAACTTTCTAAAGATTTATTATATAAAATCAACAATATGTTCAATGAAGATGAAAATAATGAAATTATTTTTGGAAAATCAATAGATAAAGGTACTTTGAAACCATCCATTGTTAACTTTTCTGAAGCAGCATTAGCTGTAAATTACTTTAACATATATAAATCCACTGTAGAATTTACCATGTTTATCAAAAAAAATATATTTCAAGAATTAGGTGGCTTTGATGAAGAATTAGGTGTTGGAACCTACTTTGGAGCAGAAGAAGGAGCTGATCTGGTTATAAGAGCTTTAAGTAAAAATAAAAAAATAATGTATTATCCAGAACTTGTTTTCTATCATCCAGAAAAGATAAATAAATACAGTATTAAGGAATGTATAAGAGGATTAAGTTATGCAAGAGGAGCTGGGGCCCTTGCCTATAAGCATATATGTTTAAATAGGAATATAAATGTACTTAAACTTAGTATATATATTAATTTTAAGGCATTGGCTGCAGTAGTAATTTATTTCTTAATTTTTAAGTTTAAGAAATCTAGATTCTATGTATATGTAATACTGGGAAGACTGCAAGGATTTTTTAAGAAATCTAAATTGGGCATATGAAAATAAATAATAAGTCAAAGATGCATCTATTGCAGTGTTTCCCTCTAATCATCTCATAAGAAATGAAGAGGAATTCAGAAATGTAATAAAGGCTGCAGAAAGTTTTGTAGAAGAAAATCAAAACTCTATTGTAACTCTTGGAATGTGCCCGGATAGAGCTGAAACTGGTTATGGATATATAAAATGCGATAAAACTCACTCCATAGTTAATGGGATGAAAATAAAGAATGTAGAAACCTTTGTAGAAAAACCAGATGCTGAAACTGCAGAAACATATGTGAAAAATGGAAACTTTCTAAGTATATAAAGGAAATTAAAAAAACAGTTATATAGTTAGAAATTTTAGTAGAGTTTTGATAGGTTAAGAATAGAGTATTGAAAGGAAAACTTATATGAAAAATAACAGACTTAAATCAATTTTAGGAATGGGATTTGCATCAGTTATTCAAGTATTAGTTAATATAGTAAAAGTAAAAATAATAGCAGTTTTCTTAGGAACAGCAGGAGTAGGTATAACTTCTTTTATAAATAATATAATTACAACTATAATTCCCATATCTTCTCTTGGAATGAATCAGGGAATTATAAAAGAAGTAAGTGAAAATGTTCATGACAAAAAAAGAATTAAAAGCATAATAGTCACCACATATATTACTACTTTTATATTATCCATATTTATAATAGCTTTTATAATAATATTCAATGGCAGCATAAGCATACTGAATTTAGAGAACTTTGATAAAAGATATACATATATAGCACTACTTTCTATACCTTTTTTAACCTTCAATCAGATAAACATAGCTATAATAAATGGATTTAAAAAAATTAAAATATTAGGATTAGCAAATATAATTTCCTCCATAGTAACTTTAATAATAAGTGTTGCATTGACCTATTATTATGGATTAAAAGGAGCAGTATCGGCAATATTCATAACTTCATTAGTTACAAGTTTTGTATACTGGTATCTTGGAAGAAGTCATGATGACAGAATAGTAAAGGGAATAAGAGGATTTTATGATATTACTTTATTAAAAATGTTGATAAAATACAGTATGGTAGTACTGTATACTATGTTCATAAGTAATATGTATATATTGATTATAAGAAAAATTATAATTAGTAAAATGGGAATTGACAGCGTAGGTATATTCCAGGCAGACTGGTCTCTTATAAATCAATATCTTGGACTTGTATTATCTTCCTTAGGAGCATATCTTATACCTACTCTTTGTTCTTTAAAATCTAAAAGAGAAATCAATGAAGAATTGAACTCTACATTAAAAATTATAATGCTTATAGCTGTACCTATGATGCTTTGTATAATAGTATTCGGTAGAATAGTAATAATTTTATTCTATTCAAGTAAGTTCATGGAAGCAGCAGAATTGCTCCCTCTTTTTATTCTAGGAGATGTACTGAAATGTATAGCTTGGGTAATAGGTACCCCTCTGTGGACTATTCCAAAGCTTAAAAAATTAGCTCTTCTAAATACTCTGGACTTTATAGCTATTGTAGGATGTACATATATTTTTATAGATAAATTGGGATTATATAGTGTAGCAATAGGTTATATACTGATGAATATAATAGAGATTATCTTTAACTATTTTGTAATGAAAAAGGAGATTGAGTTTAAATTTAATAAACATAATTATAGGCTTATTTTAACTTCTGTTACTATTGTAACTTTAAGTGTAATAGTTGATTTTTATATTTATAATATTTTACTTAGATATGTAATACAATTTTTATTATTTTTAATATGGGTAGGTTTGTCTGTGAAGAGAAGTGATATTGATATGGTTATTCATAGGATTATAAAAAGAAAAAAAATTAATTAAAAATATAAAGAATAAAGCCAGTTCTTATACAAATTCATTTGTATGAACTGGCTTTACTTATGGGATAATTTAAATATATGTTACTTCAAATCTCCTTCAAATATAAACTGATGTAGATCAGCAATATTACCTTCTCTGTTCCAATCAAGATAGAACACACCGTTGATCATTCTATTGGTAGCATAACCAGGTTTATCATTTGGAACTCTGTATTGATTAACTGTATTTATCTTATTCATAAGTACATAAGAAGTATTGGAAAGAATATCTGATTTTGCTAAGGAAGTTTCTACATTTGGAAGTATAGTATCCAGCATACTGGAAGCCTCCGTTAAACCCATGGAAGATATCTTACTGAAAACTTGAGTTAAAACGGTTCTCTGTCTTTCTGTTCTCTGATAATCCCCATCTCCTACGTATCTTATTCTGGCATAGGCTAAAGCCTGCATTCCATTTAAGTGCTGCATTCCTCCTGAAGTTAAATACTGAGGAGTTACCTTCTCAAGTTTTGCTAATTCTGTTATATAGCCATTTAGTACTTTTACTTCAGCATCAGATACATTTATATCTACTCCGCCTACAGCATCTACAATTTTATCAAAATGAGTAAAGTCTACTTTTACATAATCCTTTATATTCATATTGAAATTCTCATTTACTACTTTTAAGGACAACTGAGGTCCCCCATAGGCATAGGCATGGGTAAGCTTGTCTTGAGATTTGCTGCCTACATTTGTTACAAGTAAATCTCTCATTAGAGAAGTTAATTTTATCTTCTTATGAGCTTTGTCAAGGGTCAGTATCATAATGGAATCAGAACGACCAGTATCAGTGTTAGCATCTCTGGTATCTACACCTAGAAGCAATATGTTCACATAATTGTCTTCCACAGTATTGTTAAACTGTTTTGTATCTATACCAAGATCAGTGGCATTTTTAGAGATATTTGTGGTTTTTAGTTTGGATAGCTTGCTGTTAATAGTGAAATAGGTTCCGGCACCAAAGGCTATTATAAATGCCAGAATTATAAATATGGGAATAATAATTACCTTCTTTTTCATTTTTTCCTCCTAAAGGGTACATAATATTTGTTATTGAAGATACCTAAATTAATTATTGTATATAAAAATAAGAATAACGTATTAAACTATACAGTATTCTTATTTTAATTATGCACTTTTTAATACACAATACATAATATATATGATATATTTTGACAGATAATATGTCAATAAAGGTTAGAAATATAGTGGAATTTGTGATTTAAGTGAAATAATATCAATATTATAATATTTCCAAAATGTAATAATTACAAATCTTTAAAAATTATTACAATATATTAGACAAAATATAATAATTTTAATATAATGTTATTATAATTTAAAATAAAGATAAAATACACATAGCAGTTACTTGAATCGAAATTTATATAATATATTACACAATATACCATCTTTTCTTGTACTTTACCTAAAATTATAGTATAATTTTCAATGTATTATATAAAGTTTACATAAAATTAAATAAAAATATTGAATTAAAATAATAAAAGGGGAAAAGGGGGAATTTTAATTGCAGAATCTGGAATTAAGTAAAGAGGTGGATGTTGATATATACAGAGACAGATATTCAAAATCCTTTCTATATTATGCTGGAAAGAGGTTTATTGACATATGCGGTTCCTCCATTGGAATGATTATTTTAAGTCCTGTAATTATAATAACAATAATAGCAATTAAATTAGACTCTAAAGGTCCTGTAATATTCTCTCAAGAGAGAGTTGGGAAAAACGGTAATACATTTAAAATGTACAAATTTAGATCCATGGTAACAAATGCAGAAGAACTACTAGTAAAATTAAAGGATAAAAATGAAATGTCTGGTCCCATGTTTAAAATGAAGGAGGATCCCAGAATAACAAAGGTAGGCAAATTCATAAGAAAGACAAGCCTTGACGAACTTCCTCAACTGCTAAATGTTTTAAAAGGTGACATGTCCTTAGTGGGACCAAGACCCAATTTACCTAGTGAAGTAGCAGAATTCAGTGATTATCATAAATTAAAACTTCTTGCAAAGCCGGGACTTACCTGTTACTGGCAGGTTATGGGTAGAAATACCATAGGTTTTGAAGATTGGATGAAACTAGATATAAAGTATATAGAAGAGAGAAATTTATGGGTAGATATAAAACTTATAGTTAGAACATTTTTTGTGTTGTTTGGAGATAGGAATGCTCATTAGATATATAGAGACAGAAATTTAGGGGGGAACAATTAGATGAAAATAGTTGTAGCAGGAACAGGATATGTAGGTCTGGTAACAGGAGCTTGCTTATCAGAAGTAGGACATAATGTAACTTGTGTAGATATTGATGAGAAAAAAGTTCAACTTATGAAAGATGGAATTTCACCTATATATGAACCGGGACTAGATGAATTGCTTAAAAAGAATCATGAAGAGGGAAGACTAGACTTTACTACAGATTATAAAAATGCATATAAGGATGCAGATGTAATCTTTATAGGGGTAGGTACTCCTGAAAAATCAGATGGATCAGCAAATCTTGACTATGTTTATATAGTAGCAAGACAAATTGCACAAAACGTAACTAAGAACTGTCTTGTGGTAGTTAAATCTACAGTACCTATAGGAACTAATGATGAAGTAGAAGAATTCCTCAAAGATAATTTAGTTGAGAATGTAAATATAGAAGTAGCATCTAACCCGGAATTTTTGGCTCAGGGTACTGCAGTAAAGGATACCCTTTATGCTAAACGTATTGTAGTAGGAGTAGAATCTGAAAATGCAAAGAATATAATGAAAGAAATCTACAATAGATTTAATCAGCCCATTGTAGTTACAGATAGAAGAAGTGCTGAAATGATAAAATATGCATCAAACGATTTTCTTGCACTAAAGATTTCCTTTGTAAATGAAATAGCAAATCTTTGTGAATTAGTAGGTGCCAATATAGAGCACGTAACAGAAGGCATGTCTTATGATCCACGTATAGGAGACAAATTCCTTAAAGCAGGAATTGGATACGGTGGTTCCTGTTTCCCTAAGGATACAAAAGCACTTCACTGGCTGGCAGATGGTTGCGGATATGAAGTTAAAACCGTTAAAGCCACTATAGACGTCAATGAAAATCAAAAGTTCAGACTTATAAGAAAAGCTAAGCAAAAATGCAAAATATTAAAGGGACTAAAGGTAGCAGTACTGGGACTCACCTTTAAACCGGGAACAGACGACTTAAGAGAAGCACCATCTATTCCAAATGTTAAGATGCTTTTAGAAGAAGGAGCAGAGGTTATTGCTTACGATCCAGTAGGAGAGGATAATTTTAAAAAATTATTCCCTACAGAGATAACCTATGTACAGAATCCGCAGGAAGCCCTAAAGGATGCAGATTTAGCTTTTCTTTTTACCGAATGGAAGGAAATAACAGGAATAAGTTTAGATAAATATAAAGAACTTATGAAAAAGCCTGTTATATTTGATGGACGTAATTGTTACGACTTAGAAGAAGCAGAGAAGGCTGGTGTAGAGTACTACTCTATTGGAAGACCTGCAGTTAAAAGCTAAAATATAATTATAAGGGGGATTGAGAATGTTATGTGCACTGATAATGGCAGGAGGAAAAGGAGAAAGATTTTGGCCTCTTTCCACAGATGAAAAACCGAAACAGTTTTTAAAGCTTTTAGGTGAAAAAACAATGATACAGATGACAGTAAATAGACTTAAGGATTTAATTCCCGTTGAAAGGATATTTGTTGTCACCGGAGAGAGGTACATTAATTTAGTAGAAGAACAATTACCAGAACTTCCAAAAAGAAATATAATAGTAGAACCTATAGGAAAGAACACGGCACCCTGCATAGCATTATCCGCTTTTCAGATTGAAAAGTACTATGAAAATGCTACCATTGCAGTACTGCCCTCAGATCATCTCATTAGAAATGAAGAAGAATTTAGAAATGTTATAGCAGCAGCAGATTCTTTTATAGAAGAGAATAAAGACTCTATTGTAACTTTAGGAATGAAGCCAGATAGACCAGAAACAGGTTATGGATACATAAAGTGCAGTCAAACCAATTCCATAGTAAATGGATTAAGAATAAGAAATGTAGATATGTTTGTAGAAAAACCAAATTTGGAAAAGGCAGAGGAATATTTAGAAGATGGTAATTTTCTTTGGAATGGCGGAATGTTTGTTTGGAAAGCAAAACATATTCTAAGGCTTATGGAAAAGCATCTTAAGAATACATATGATGTGCTCAAGGAAATAACTTGTACATCAGAAGAAGAATATGAGGAAAAGTTAAAAAGCAACTATAATTTAGTGGATAGTGTTTCCATAGATTATGCAATAATGGAAAAAGCAGAAGATATATATGTAATACCAAGTGAATTTGGCTGGGATGATGTGGGAACTTGGTATTCTGTAGAGAGATATAGAGATAAAGATGAAAACAACAATGTTTGTGTGGGTAATATCATTAATATAAATAGCAAAAATAACATTATAGTAGGAAATAATAAGCCAGTTATAATATCAGGGCTAGATGATATATTTGTAGTTGAGAGTGATGATGTTATTTTGATTGGAAAGAAAGAAGATATTAAGGATATAAAAGATATTAAGAATAATTTTATATAATTGAAAGGTGGATGTAACTTTGAAGAAGGCATTAATTACAGGAATAACAGGACAAGATGGATCATATTTAACAGAGTTTTTATTGGAAAAAGGATATGAGGTACATGGAATTATAAGAAGAGCAAGTAGTTTTAATACAAAGAGAATAGATTATTTATTTGAAGATCCTGAAATAGGAAATAAAACATTATTCCTTCATCATGGAGATTTAACAGATTCAAGCAATTTAAATAGATTAATAGAAAAAGTTAGACCAGATGAAATATACAATTTAGCAGCTCAAAGTCATGTACAAGTTTCCTTTGAAGTTCCAGAATATACAGCAGAAACTGATGGAATAGGAACTCTTAGAATACTTGATGCCATAAAAGAAAGTGGATTAAAGTGCAAGTTTTATCAAGCTTCTACCTCAGAATTATTTGGTGGACTACCAGGAACTGCACCTCAAAGTGAAAAGACACCTTTCTATCCTAAGAGTCCCTATGGAGCAGCAAAACTATACTCTTATTGGATAACTGTAAATTATAGGGAATCTTATGATGTATTTGCCTGCAATGGAATATTATTTAATCATGAATCTCCAAGAAGAGGGGAAACTTTTGTTACAAGAAAGATAACAAGAGCAGTTGCCAGCATTATAGCAGGAAAACAGGAAAAATTATCCCTTGGAAATATGGATGCTAAAAGGGATTGGGGATTTGCAGGAGATTACATAAAAGCTATGTGGCTTATATTGCAGCAGGAAAGTCCACAGGACTTTGTTATAGCTACAAATGAAACTCATACCGTAAGAGAATTTGTTGAACTTTCCTTTAAAGAAGTTGGAATAGAAATTGAATGGAAAGGTACTGGAGTGGACGAAAGAGGCTATGACAAAGCTACAGGAAGACTACTCGTAGATGTAAATCCAAGATATTTTAGGCCAGCAGAAGTTGAACTGCTATGGGGAGATTCATCTAAAGCTGAAAAAGAACTAGGATGGGTAAGAGATGTTGATTTTCCGGGGCTAGTTAAAATGATGGTGGATTCAGATATGAAAGAAATTGCAGGAGTTGGCACAGAACAGTATTTAGAAGCAGCGGCTACAAAATAACTAGAGGTGGAATATATGGATAAAAATAGTAAGATTTATGTGGCTGGACACAGAGGACTTGTGGGTTCGGCTATAGTTAGAAATCTAAAAGAAAAAGGTTATACAAGCATTATCGGTAAGACTCATGCAGAGCTGGATTTAAAAGATCAAAATGCTGTTAGAAAGTTTTTTGAAAAAGAAAAACCAGAATATGTATTTTTAGCAGCGGCTAAAGTTGGTGGAATAAATGCCAACAATACATGTCCAGCAGATTTTATATATGAGAATCTAGAGATACAAAATAATGTAATTAAAGCAGCCTTTGATTATAAAGTAAAGAAATTGTTATTTTTAGGAAGTTCTTGTATTTATCCTAAAATGTGTCCTCAGCCAATAAAGGAAGAATATTTACTTTCAGGATATCTTGAACCAACTAATGAAGCTTATGCACTAGCTAAAATAGCAGGACTTAAAATGTGCCAATTCTTTAAAAAACAGTATGGTGCTAATTTTATAAGTTGTATGCCTACTAATTTATATGGACCTAATGATAATTTTGATTTAAATAGTTCACATGTTATGCCTGCGTTAATTAGAAAATTCCATGAAGCAAGGGTCAATAATAAAGACTTTGTAGAGGTATGGGGTACAGGCAAACCCTTAAGAGAATTTTTACATGTAGATGATATGGCAGATGGCTGTGTATTCTTAATGGAAAACTATGAGGGTGAAGAACATGTTAATATTGGAACTGGAAAAGAGGTTACAATAGGAGAATTAGCTGAAATGATTAAGGAAGTTGTTGGATTTGAAGGAGAGATTAAGTTTAATACTGATAAGCCAGATGGAACACCTAGAAAGCTTTTGGATGTTGGTAAGTTGGAAGGGTTAGGGTGGAAGTATAAGGTTGAGTTGAAGGATGGAATTAAGTCAGCTTATGAGTGGTTTAGAGAAAATTATAAATAGGAGCAATTTATAATGAAAAAAAGACTTTTAGTATATGCACATTATTTTTATCCTGATGTAGCTTCTACTGGACAGATACTAACTGAGTTATGTGATGGACTTAAAGATAAATTTGATATAACTGTAATATGTGTAGTTCCCAGTTATAATGGGAAAGTAGATTCAAAATATAAAGAACATAAATACTATCATGAAAATATTAATGGAGTAAAAGTTATAAGAGTAAGAGTACCAGAATTCAGTAAGGGTAATAAGAAAAGTAGAATTAAAAACCTATTAGCTTATTTTTTTAGAGCAATATATACTACAATTAAGGTGAAAAAACAAGACTACATTTTTACAATTTCTCAACCGCCAATATTGGGAGGAGCTCTTGGAGTTATTGGAAAGTGGATTAAGGGTGGAAAGTTAATTTATAATATACAAGACTTTAATCCAGAACAAACTATGGCAGTAGGATATACTAAGAATAAGCTTATACTTAATGTTGCTATGGCTGTAGATAAATTTTCTTGCAAGAGAGCTGATAAGGTAATAGTAGTAGGAAGAGATATGCAGGAAACTTTAAGGAATAGATTCAGAAATAAAAATGTGCCTATGAATGTTTTTATAAATAACTGGATTGATGAAAAAGAAATATATCCACTAACAGATGATAATGAGAAGGTAATAACTTTTAAAAAGAAATATGACTTATATGGTAAAACAGTAATAATGTATTCTGGAAATATAGGGCTATATTATGATTTAGAAAATCTAATTAAAGTTATTGGAAGATTTAAAGAAAGAAATGATGTTGTTTTTGCTTTTATTGGAGAAGGAACAGTAAAAAGTAAACTAACAGATTATGTTCAGGAACATAAATTGGACAATGTTAAATTTATACCATACCAAGATAAAGCAGATTTAATTTATTCTTTGAATGCTGGAGATATACATTTAGTAGTCAATGCTAAAGGAATAAAGGGGATATCTGTACCTAGCAAACTTTATGGAGTTATGGCAGCAGGGAAAACTGTGTTTGGTGTTTTAGACGAAGGTTCGGAAGCTAGATTGATTATTGAGGAATGTGGATGCGGAGTATGTGTTGAACCAGGGGAATATGAACTTATTTATGATGAACTTAAGAGAGTTATTGATAATATTAATGAGTATAAGAAATATGGACAATGTGGTAGAAGTTATGTTGATAAGTATATAAAGAAGGAAGTTGCTATTGAAAAGTATGGTAGGGAGATTCTTTGTGAAGATGATGTAATGGTGGAAGACGATAAAGGGAGAATAAGTATTTAGTAAGAGGGGCATATATGAATATTTTACATATTAATACAAGATATATAGGTGGTGGTGGAGCCGCTTCTATAGCAAATCTACTGCATAATGAGATTAATAAACAAAAAGGAATGACATCAAGATTTTTATATGGAAGAGGAAAATCAAATGATCCTAGTGCAGTGAAGATTGGGGCAGAAATTGAAAGCTATATATCAGCTGGAGTAACAAGATTATTTGGTAAAGAACTTAATAGAGAATTGTCAAGAAATATAAAAAATGAAATTGATAATGCAGACATTATTCATATACATAACTTACATGGATACTATGTTAGTTATGAAAGTTTAATGAATTACATAGTAGAAAAAGATAAGAAAGTAATATGGACGTTACATGATACTTGGGTATTTACAGGAAGATGTGCATTTACTTTTGGTTGTGATAAGTGGAAAAGAGGTTGTGGAGACTGTAAAAATCTAAATGTATACCCAGCTACTAAAAAAGATTTAAGTGATAAGCTATGGATTAAAAAGAAAGCTCTTTTTACAAAGTTAAATAAAGAAAAAACTATATTTATTACACCATCAGAATGGTTAAAAGGATTAGTTAATGAATCATTTTTGAGGGATTACAGAGTAGAAGTTATTAATAATGGGATTGAGGAAAGTAATTGTCTTGATATTAATAAGGATATATTAAGAAAAAAATTCAACTTGCCGTTAGATAAGAAGATTGTATTATTTGTTGCTGCTGATCCTAATGATGAAAGAAAGGGAGTTAAGTATATTTTAGATATACTTGATAAGGTTGATGATGATGTGATATTTGTATCTATGGGGAAAAAGATAAGCATTAGAAACAATAGATTAATTCAACTGGGTTATATATCTAACAGAAAAGATATTTATAAGATATATAGAGCTAGTGATGTTTTTGTAATTACTTCGTTAGATGATAATTTTCCTACAACTGTTTTAGAGGCTTTTGCAAATGGAATTCCTGTGGTTGGGTTTGATACTGGTGGAATTAAGGAACAACTACAGGAAGGAGGTGGAAAGTTAGTAAAAAATAAATCAAGTGAGCATTTAAAATCTGCATTGGAAGAAGTATTTATTTCTGAAGAAAATGTAAAAAAAATGAGCTTAGTTGCCAAGGAGAGATTTAATACTAACTTTACAAATAATGTCTTTGTTAGGAAATATGAAAATTTATATAATAGATTATTAAGAAATGAGAGTGTATAACATGGATAAAATTAAGATCTTATATATAAATGGTAATATTATGAAACGTGGCGGTATTGAATCTTATATGATGAATTATTATAGACATTTAGATCATAATAAAATTCAAATTGATTTTGTTGTATTGGGATTTGAAAAAGGTGTCTATGATGATGAAATACAAGCGTTAGGGGGTAAAATATATCATATTCCTAAAAAAAGCAAAAATTATTTAGGATATATAAAAGAATTGCGTGAAATATTTAGTACAGGAAAATATAAAATAGTCCACTCACATTTAGATGCAATGAGCATGACTGTTTTAAAACAGGCTAAAAAATGTAATGTACCAATTAGGATTGCACATAGTCATAATACACAACATCTTACAAATAATTTTATTAAAGTGCAAATAAATGAGTACGCTAGGAAAAGAATTAGAAATTATGCAACACATTTGTTTGCTTGTTCTGAAGCAGCTGGAAGATGGCTTTTTGGAAATGAAGCTGTTGACAAAGGAAAAGTTAATATTATAAAAAATGCCATTGATATAAATAAATTCATATTTAATGAAGAGAAAAGAAAAGAATTTAGAAAAGAACTTAATATTAATGAAAGTGAATTTGTTATTGGGCATGTTGGTCGTTTTGACTATCAAAAAAATCATGAGTTCCTTTTAGATGTGTTTGCAAATGTCTTAAAAACTATTCCAAATGCAAAACTTGTTTTGGTTGGTGATGGAGATTTACGAAAAGAAATTGAAAATAAGATTTCTTTTCTAAATATTAAGGATAATGTAATCATTCTTGGAGTTCGTGAAGATGTAAATAATTTATATAATTTATTTGATTTATTTGTGTTACCTTCTCATTTTGAAGGTTTAGGGATTGTGGCTATTGAGGCTCAAGCAAATGGAGTGCAATGCATAGTATCTGATGTAGTTCCAGAAGAAGCTAAGGTCACCGATAAAATTAAATTTTTAAGTTTGAATAATACAGATTTATGGACTAAAACAATTGTGGATTTTTCAAATATGAAGATCAGTAGAAAAATTGATAAAAAGCATATAGCTGATTTAGGATACGATATTAATGTTGAAGCTAAAAAGTTGCAAGAAATGTACATTTCATTATGGAGGGGTAAGTAGATAAAGGTTTTATTCATAAGTGTATACCATATATTATAGGATAAATTTTCATAATGAATTATGTACAAGTATTGATTTGATAACAATATCTTATTTTAAATAGCTTAAATAAGAAAACGGTGTTGAAATGCATTGAAAAGATTTATTTACCATAAAAATAAAAGAATTTATACATAGCTTTTATGTTAAAAATATTTATGATATGAATAATAATGAGGTGAAAAGTTGAAAAGGTATTATATAGGTGAAAAAAACAGTAATGTGTTTAATGCTTTAAATAAGGCTAGAATAGACATAGAATTAAGTTTCGAAAATAAAGAATACAAAAAAATTGATATTTTAACTAAAAGCAATTTTAGTATATTATCAAGTATAAAGAATATATTGAATTTAATCATTAAATTAAATTCAAAAGATATGATATTTTTTCAATATCCTTATTATGGGAAAAGAGCATATATACTAAATATATTAAAAATATTAAAAAAAATTAAATCTAATAAGATTATAGCTGTAATTCATGATTTAGATTCTCTAAGGTATAAAAAAGACAAGTGCTATATTGAAGATGAAATTAGATATTTAAATCTTTGTGACTGTGTAATATCTCATAATGAGAAAATGACAGAATGGTTAGAGCTAAATGGACTTATTACAAATATAATTAATATTAATTTATTTGATTATATATTAGATAGTAAAATTAAAAATAATAATTTAAGAAAAACTGATATTGTATTTGCTGGAAATCTAGATGAAAAAAAGAGTGGATTTGTGTATAAATTAATTAATAATGATCTACTTAAATGTAAGATGAATTTATATGGAGGAAACTTTACAGGAAAAATAAGTAATCCAAATATAAAGTACTTAGGTAAATATCCACCGGATGAATTAATACAACATATAGATGGGAAATTTGGATTAATATGGGACGGAAATAGTATTGAAAGATGTGATGGGGCTATTGGAGAATATACAAAATATAATAATCCACATAAGTTATCTATGTATATTGCAGCAGGACTACCAGTAATATGCTGGAAAAAAATGGCTATAGCTGATTTTGTAGAGAAAAATGGTATAGGAATATGTATTGATAATCTCAGTGAAATTAATAATATAATAAATGATATAATAATAGATGATTATAATAAAATATTAAATAATGTAACTAGATTACAGAGTAAATTAATAAGAGGTAATTTTACTGAAAATGCTTTAGAAGAAGCAGAAAGAAAAGTTAATTTACAATAAAAATAAAAGAGGTTCATTATGAAAGTTAATAACAAAGTTGAAGTATTCCTTGAGTACATCATTGCTATTTGCATTGTAATCAATTGTAATAGCGTTTGGATATATATGAGTTCAACAAGTATTGATTTAAAAACTCTTAATTTAGTAGTAACAAATTGTTTTTTATTAATATTAAATATAATATCAATTAAAAGTATTGTAAAAAATAAAAAAATATTTTTAAAAACATTAATATTAATTATATTTATATTAGTATACAATATTATATTTATATTTTTGAATAGAAACAATAGTGTGAGTTTTATATTAAAATTTGTATTAACTCTAATATGTTTTGTAATATATAATTCTTATAAATTCAAAAATGAAAAAAATAATAGTTTGTTAATAAAAATATCTAATTTGATAGTAGTTTTTTCAGTTATTTCATTAATTTTTTATTTTACGGGAAGTGTATTTAAAATAATAAAACCAAATTCACAGGTCTTTTATCTTTGGGGAGCACCTAGATATATTCCTAGTTATTATAATATGTATTATGAAACTAATACTACAAATATTGCTGGATTATCAATTGTCAGAAATAGTGGAATGTTTACAGAATCTCCTATGCACGCATTTAATCTATGCATTGCTTTGTTGATACAATTATTTGTAATAAGAAGGAATAATAAAAAAAGGCTAATTATTTTACTAATAACTATATTAACTACTCTTTCAACTACAGGAATAATTGTGTCTTCAGTATTAGTTATTATTTATATTCTAATAAATAAAAGTAAAAAATCTATTTATTCAATTATAAAAATATTAACATTTCCAATTATTTTGTTTATATCGATATTTTTATCTATTTATTTTATAACAGATAAAATAAATTCTAGTAAATACAACATGGGTTCGTATTCAGTTAGAATGGATGACTTTAAAGTGGGTTTAAACGCTTGGAATGATCATAAAATTGTTGGAAATGGATATACGAGGCAAGACATAACTCAAAGCTATATGGATATTAATGCTAGAGGAACTGATATAGGAGGAAGTAGTGGACTAATGGTTGTATTACCAGAAGGTGGAATATATTTACTATCTATTTATATGATTCCATTAATTGTAAGCATAGTGTATTCAATAAGGAAGAAAAATATTAGTGTAGTAATAATGTATATAACAATAACTATATTATTTATAATAACTAATATACCATATACATATATGATGATATATTTTTTATCTCTTGGCTATTCGTTGAGTTTAGCTTTATGGAAAAGAGATAGTAATAAAACTGAAAAGATTCACTTGAGATGAGAGGAGAATTTAAATGGAAAAATATGATTATCTAATAGTGGGAGCTGGACTGTTTGGATCGATATTTGCTTATGAAGCAAATAAAAAAGGAAAAAAGTGTTTAATAATAGATAAAAGAAACCATATTGCAGGAAATGTTTATTGTAAAGAAGTTGAAAAAATTAAAGTACATGAATATGGTGCACATATATTCCATACTAATAATAAAAAAGTTTGGGATTATATAAATAGCTTTGCCGAATTTAATAGATATACAAATTCACCAGTTGCGATTTATAAAGATGAGTTATATAATCTACCATTTAATATGAATACTTTTAACAAGCTATGGGGAGTTAAGACTCCAAATGAGGCTAAAGCTAAAATAGCAGATCAAATAGCAGAAAATAGCATAACTGAGCCTAAAAATTTAGAAGAACAAGCAATAAAGCTTGTTGGGAAAGATATTTATGAAAAGTTAGTTAAAGGATATACAGAAAAGCAATGGGGAACCAGAGCCACAGAGCTTCCAGCTTTTATTATAAAAAGACTTCCTGTAAGATTTACTTATGATAATAATTATTTTAATGATAAATATCAAGGGATTCCAATAGGTGGATATACTGAGATAATAAAAAAAATGCTCGATGGAATTCAAGTAAGACTTAATACTGATTTCTTCAAAAATAGAGAAGAACTTGAAAATTTAGCTAATAAAATAGTGTTTACTGGAATGATAGATGAATTTTATGATTATAAATTTGGAACTTTAGAATATAGAAGTCTAAGATTTGAACATGAAATCTTAGATGAAGAAAATCATCAAGGAAATGCAGTTGTTAATTACACTGAATATAAGGTTCCGTATACAAGGATAATAGAACATAAACATTTTGAGTTTGGAACTCAGCTTAAGACTGTAATAACAAGAGAATATCCAGCTAAATGGAACAAAGGGGATGAACCATATTATCCTATAAATAATGAAAGAAACAATAATGTATATAATATGTATAAAGAATTGGCAGATAAAGAAACGAATGTGATTTTTGGAGGAAGATTGGCTGAATACAAGTATTACGATATGCATAATATCATAGAACAAGCTTTAGGATGTGTTAAAAAGGAATTTTAATGATGGATAAAAGTATAGCAAGAAACTTTATGTATAATTTATTACTTCAAATAGTAACTTTATTTATGCCATTAATAACTGTTCCGTATGTATCTAGAATATTAGGAAAAGAAGGTATAGGGGTATATAGTTATACTCTTTCTATAGCTCAATACTTTATAATTCTGGGAACTTTAGGTATTTCAATGTACGGGAATAGACAGATAGCCTATGTAAGAGATGATAAAGAAGAAATGTCTAAGACATTTTGGTCTATAATTTTTCTTCAAGCAATAACAACAAGTATTGCATTAGTAGTTTACATATTAATTTTTGGTATTAATAAAGTTTATGGTTTAATCTATTTAATTCAAGCTATAAATATTATAGCCGCTACTATTGATATATCTTGGTTATATATGGGATTAGAAGATTTTAAAAAGACTGTTACAAGAAATTTAGCTGTAAAAATTATTGGTGTAATATGCATATTTATATTTGTAAAAAATTACAATGACTTACATAAATATATAATTATAAATGGACTTATGATTTTACTTGGAAATTTAGTAATGTGGATGTACACTCCAAAGGTTGTTTCAAAAGTAAAGATAAAAATTTCAGATATTAAGGAACATCTTGTTCCAGTATTACAATTATTTGTACCTCAAGTTGCAATTCAAATATATGCAGTATTAGATAAAACAATGTTAGGAACTTTGGCCAATACTGGAGAAGTTGGACTCTATGAGCAATCTCAAAAAATAGTTAAGTTAGTATTAGGATTAGTAACTTCACTTGGAGTAGTAATGTTACCAAGAATGAGCAATACCTTTGCTAGCGGAGATAATAAAAAAATGAATGAGTATTTAAATAAGAGTTTAAAAGGAGTATCTTATGTATCTATTCCAATGGCAGTAGGATTAGCAGGGATATCAAATGAATTTGTACCTTGGTTTTTTGGAATAGATTTTAGTTCAGTTTCATATTTGATAATTATTTTAACCCCAATTCTATTTTTAATAGCATTAAGTAATGTTCTAGGTACTCAGTATTTATTGCCATCAAATAGAACAAAGGAGTTTACGGCTTCTGTAACTATGGGTGCAATAATAAATGCAATATTAAATTTTATATTGATACCAGAATACAAAGCAGTTGGTTCATGTATAGCTACGGTGATTGCTGAATCTTCTGTTACTTTAGTTCAATATATAGCTTTGAGAAAAAATATTAAAAAGAAAAGTTTGTTTAAAAGTATAGTAAAATATGCATTTGCTGCAACAATTATGTTTATTATTGTTAGGCTTATAGGAAGCTATATGGGGGTTAGAGTTGTGACGACAATAATACAAGGATTGATTGGTATAATTACATATATAGTAATTTTAAGACTATTAAATGAAAGAACTAATTCAATGATAATAAGTTTTATACTTTTAAAAGTTAAGAAAATTTATAAGTATAGAGCATAGCAAATTTTTTGGGGTTTTATGATTTAATAATATAAAATTACAGCTATTTTTAGGGGGACGTACTCATGGGTAAAATAAGAAAAGCAGTAATACCTGCAGCAGGACTTGGAACAAGATTTCTGCCAGCAACAAAAGCACAGCCAAAGGAAATGCTTCCTATAGTTGATAAACCAACTATACAGTACATAATAGAAGAAGCAGTAGCTTCTGGTATAGAAGAAATACTTGTAATTACAGGTAGAAATAAGAGATCTATAGAAGATCATTTTGATAAATCTGTAGAACTAGAATTAGAGCTTGAAAGTCATAACAAATTGGAACTATTAAAGCTTGTAAGAGACATAAGTAATTTAGTTAATATTCATTTCATAAGACAAAAGGAACCTAAGGGACTTGGTCATGCTATTCACTGTGCAAAAAGTTTTGTAGGAGAAGAACCTTTTGCAGTAATGCTAGGGGATGACGTAGTAGATGCAAAAGTGCCATGCTTAAAACAGCTTATAAACTGTTATGATGAATACAAAACATCGATTTTAGGAGTACAGCAGGTAGAAAAAAATCAGGTTTCCAAATACGGAATAGTGAAGAACTTATAGCAAGTTCGGGCAAGCCTCACAAAGACCCTCGGGGCACATGAACAAATTGTGAACGAAAATATATATGTAGGATATGATAATAGATAGAATCGTCATTAGGGTGGCGGTTCTTTATTTTTGTAG
>Ga0334884_1000513_pt1 | contig 70724 bp, 54 predicted proteins | sample GraSluR1_MG_7_FD_207215 | JGI IMG/M metagenome (GOLD analysis project Ga0334884, IMG submission 207215) | Sludge microbial communities from methane-producing bioreactor in Wageningen University, Netherlands - Granular Sludge_12_05 R1 | ecosystem: Engineered > Bioreactor > Anaerobic >... | reverse complement strand
TTTCGTAGCTTTCGAAGTCATCAGAGAATCCGTCCGGAGGAGGAGGAGGGGTATCGCCGGGAGCAGTCCAGCTCAGATGCACATCATTACCGGATACGTTTGCGGCAAGGTTTGTGGGAGGATCCAGATCTTCGGTGCCACCGCTGACAGCGCTACCGGAGATGCTCACGTTGTGGGCTACGCGGTTGATATTGTCGGTCACGGTCACTGTAGCTGTGTGTGTACCGGCTGCGGTGGGCGCGTAGTTTACTGTGAAGCTGGCAGTTTGTCCTGCATTCAGAGCAGTAGGCAGAGTGGGAAGATTGGCCAGGCTGATCATCTCAGAACCGGCGATGGTGATGCTCTGGATACCCAGGCTACCGGTGCCGGCATTGCTGATGCTGAAGCTGATATTGGCGGTCTCGTTCACTTCCAGTTCACCAAAGTTGTGGGAAGCAGGTGTGATGGAGAAGATGGGATTTTCGGTGGCTCCACCGCCGGTGATGCTGACGTTATCGACCATCAGGTCATTGTCGCCATTACCGGTTACGGTTGATTCACCGTAGAAAGCGAAGTATTTGATGCCGGAAAGGCCGGCCAGGGAGATGCTGTAGTTTTGACCATCATGCGGAATATTGTTGAACACATATTCGCTTCCGGTGTTGTTCCATTCGCGCAGGATGGTGGGATTGCTCATGTCCGCGTTGTCGCTCATGATGATCATGAAACGGTCGTCTTCCTGGGTGGTGGTGGGGGCAGTGGTGCCGTTCCAAACCATCAGTGCGGCATCAAAGCTGAGTTGAAAGTCGCCACCGGGAAGATTGATGGGAGGAGTCACCAACCAGCCATTACGAGTGCTACCATAGATATTGATCTTGGCTGCTTTATTGCCGCTGGCGCTGTCGTTTAACCAATCATCATGGAACCACTGGGTGCCGGTCGCTACTGTAGGATACAGACCGGCAAACTGAGTCCAGTATGCAGGCATCCAGTCAGCACTGGTGGTACCAAAATCCACGGTCCAGGGGAAGTTTGAGACGATGGGATTGGGCATGGTGGTGAAGCTCCAAACGGGGCAGTCCACGGCATCGCCTATGGCATTGTAAGGCACTATCTGCCAGTAGTAAAGGGTTTCAAACTCAAGGTCATTGGCTTCATAAGTGGTGACTAAACCGAGGTCTTCCACGAAGGCAGGGGGATTGGTGGTACCAAGATAGAGTTTGTATCCGGTAGGCAGTCCGCCACCGGAACCCCAAGACAGATTGGCAACAGGAGTATTCAGCGTGCTGCCATTGGCAGGAGCTACCAATTGAGCGGGATTGGGAGGATTGGTGATGCTTACACCGCTCATATTGAAAGTGACATTGCTGCGCATAGTGCTGGTGCTGCCGGTAGTGGCAGTGCTGGCCTCTGTAGTGTCATTCTGATAGCGCAGTGAGCTATTGAAAGCTGTGGTGCTATAATACACCGACGCGTTTTGAGTGTATGCTCCCGGGATCAGGCTGGTCATGATGTCCACGATCAGGTTTGATGAGCCATCCCAGGCAAAAGGAGCGATAAACTGATGCACGTTCATGCCATCGGTGGGCAGGAAGTCGTTCTCAGTGAAAACCACTGTATAATCGCCATCTTCAAAGGTGGTGGTGAGGGCGGTCTGAGTGGTTGTTTTGATTCTGATAGTGAAATTGGGCATCGGTGAACAGGTGTTCACGTTTTCCACGTTGAAAGCGAGGGAATTGATGGGGCCCGCGCCACCGCCGGCATCCTCAATTTCTGAAGCCAGATAGAGGAATTGCTGACGGAAGTTTTTGTAGAAAGTACCATAAGGTGTGGGAACACCGGTGGTACCATTACTGGTAGTGCCTTCGCCCACGGTCACATTGACCTGAGCGAGGAGACTGCCACATAAGCCTAATCCTAAGATCAGGAGCATGATGATCATCATAGATCTTCTCATACTTTTTCTCCTTGTTTTGTGTGTTTTCTATTGCATTGTATTTTTATATACTTGCAGACGTGCAGATGCAGATAGAGCTGCGCCGGAATTGCTAAGGTAAAGATATAAAGGATAGTGCATATAAGGATGCCCTATGAGCCATAAAATCGCAATAGCCTTTTCTGTAAAGGAAAAAAGCCTATGGAGGGTATTGGGGCTCCAATAGCTCCGTCGCTTGCATGCCTCTGGTTTGGCTATTTTTTATCTCATGATCTTCTCGTGCTATGAGGTGAACATGAGGTAAACGAGAGCTAAAAGCGAGCTCAGTGCTTGGGGTAGAAAGCGGTCTTTGCGATTCCTGAGGAGAAACGATCACGGTCAGTGTGCGCAACGTGACGTAGCATTCCGATGCTACGAGATTAGGCGGTACCCCGACCGCCTGTACCCGAGGGCGTTTTATGTAGGGGCGCTCGCCGTAGCGCCCTTTTTTAGCGTAGCATTCCGATGCTCCGAGACTTAGAGTCCGAATCAGCATACGGAGCTTCTGAAAGCTCCTCTACTTTTTGCCCACCGTCGCGATGTAGATCACGAATTCCTCGATGCCGTCGATACCCAAAACATCATTCATCGCTTCGTCCATATAGGCTCCGATCATGCAAGCTCCGGCTCCGATGGCTTCAGCTGCCAGATGGATGTTTTGTCCAGCATGTCCAGCATCCAGATACAAGTAACGATAGCCCCGCTGACCATAGCGCCAGGCAGTGCGATAGGGGACAGCCGTGTAGATGAAATTCACCGCGGAGTTCTGGATCATTTCCTGGCGGAAACAGCCCTCAAGGATTGCTTCCTGGATGGCGGGGTCTTCACTCAGTAAAATCAGGCAGTGTTTGATGGGGTGATAATAGTACAAACCGGGTTTGAGGCCGCTGACTTTGCGGATATCCACAAAGGTTTCCAGAGGATGGCGCGATCCGGCTGAGGGCACATTGCGAAAGGTGATCTCCATGCGTTCATTGGAGCGGAAGTCGCGCGCCCAGGATGCAGACCAAAGCAGGAAGGAAAGCTCTTCCTGGCTTAGCGGAGTTTCGCTATACTTGCGCAGGCTGCGTCTTTGCTCAATGGCATCCTGCAGTGAAAGGTTTTGGAAATTGAGCTTGCCTACGGCCGGAAGCGGGAAGATCTCGCCACTGCGTACTTTGATGGCGTCCGGACGGGTGAGGCCACATTCCTGATCGCTCTTGCCGGCATAGATATAGCGGGTGAGCTGCACAAAATCATTGCCGATGTGTTCCGCGCGCGGTTGCTGTCCCCGGATTTCTTCCACCAGGGCTTGCATGGCTTGTTCAAAGAGCGGATATTCATCTTCGCTAAGACCGCTTTCCTTGCGGATATCTTCGTCTGAGTAACCACGGATTTTGTAATACAGGTAACTGAAAGTTTTGGTATCCATCATCTTCTCCTTGGATTATTCTATGGCGTTTACAGGGCAGCCTTTGAAACGGGCGTGCCCTTCACTGCAAATGCCGCAATCTATGCATAAGGCAGGATCAACCCGGGCCTTGCCGTTCTTTCTGGAAATGGCCTCCACCGGGCATTGCCGGATGCAGAGCCAGCAGGATATGCAGGTGTCAGGATCAACGGTTCTGTCGCTCTGATGAGTATATAAGTCCTTCTGAGTAGCATCGCGCAGGCTGAAGGTGCGATCAGCTATCTTGAGCTCTTTGACCAGCAGCAAGGTGCCTTTGAGCCAGCCTGAGACTTCCAGATCAGCATCTTCTTCAAAGGCTATGCCCAGGGAATCGAGCAGGTTTTGTGGGGCTAAAAGCAGTCTGTATTGCGCGCCGGAAGCGGTTTCCAGGAAGGGAAAGTCATTCACGAATGCGGTCTTGCCGGAGAAATGCTCCAGGCTCAGCTCATCAAAGGCGGCCAGACTGCATGTGAGCAGGATCAGGGCTATGGTGATCAGGTATTTCAAAGGAGTTCCTCGTGATTGTTTTTCAGGTAATCCACCACTCTTTTTACGTCTTCCGATAAGTCTTTGGGGCAGACCAGGATGGCATCGGGAGTTTCCACCACGCAGAGGTCACTAACTCCGATCAGGGCAGTGAACTTCTTGCTGTAGATGAAGTTGCCCCTGGCTTCGAGGGCCAGATATTCGCCATTGGAATAGTTGCCTTGTTCATCCCTGGGACTGATGTCGGCCAGGGCTTTCCAGCTGCCCACGTCGCTCCAGCCCAGATCCACCGGGATCACATAGCGGGACTGAGCCTTTTCCATGATGCCGATGTCGATGGGTAAGCGTGGCATTTGGCGGTAAAGATCACTAATATCAGCTGTTGTGCCAACTTGATTCCAACGCTGGGAGATTGCGATACATAGTTCGTGCAACTCCGGTTGTAGTTCGGTAAAAGCGCTGGAGATACTGCTGATGCTCCAGCAGAACATCCCGCTGTTCCAAAAGAAATTGCCTTGCTCCAGAAAGCTTTGAGCTGTGGCTCGATCCGGCTTTTCTTTGAAGCGGTTTACAGAGAAAATGCCATCCTCCTGCATCGGACCGGCCTCGATGTAGCCATAACCGGTCGCCGGATAATCGGGCACGATGCCAAAGGTGATGAGCCCGCCCTTTTGCGCGGCCAGATCAGCCTTTTGCAGGCTATCGGCAAAGGCTGCGGTATCACGGATCACATGGTCAGCAGGCAGCACTATCATCGTGGTATCTTCGCTGTATCTCTGCTTCAGATATTCCACGCTGAGGGCAATGCAGGGAGCAGTGTTCATGCCAAAGGGTTCGATGATGATGTTTTCCGGGGTCAGAGCCGGAAGGTGCTCTGTGACCAGTGGTACCTGGGAAGCGGCAGTGACGATGTAGATATCGGAGATGGGCATCAGAGGTAAAAGGCGATCAACCGTCAGTTGCAGCATGCTGCGTTTGCCGGCTATTTGCAGGAATTGCTTTGGCTCACTGGCTCTGCTGGCTGGCCAAAAGCGAGTGCCGGATCCACCGGCCATGATCAGTGCTATCATGTCATCCTCCTTGTCATTGGCTGATTACTTGCACGTCTTTGGGGTAGCTAAAGCTCCAGACTGAGGCCGGGATGCTTTGATTGGTGCGGATATTGCTAAATTGGTAGGTCACGGTGTTGCCGCTGGCGTCGCTGTAGCCCAGGCTATGCACCAAACCGCTGGTGGCATCCACCTTGGCGTTCAGTTCTTTGATCATGGGGTCTTTTTGCGGGATGAGTCTCAGATTTGTCATGTTCTTTTCACGGGAGACGATGCTCACCTCGCTCTTGCTCCAATAGTATTGCAGGATTTCCACGGGGTTCATCTTGCCAAATTCAGGCAGCATCTTGCTGCGTAAGAGGGTATTTGACGCAGCATCAAAGAGTTCAGCAGTGCCGGATGAGACGTGCAGACGCTGCACACTGGGTTTCTCAAAGTGCATCACCATGCGGCCGGGGATGAAGTAGAGCTTGCCATGGTAAACGATGCTCTTCTTGATCTGGCTGAAGTAATTGGTCTGTTTCACCTCGGCCTGAAAGCTTTGCAGTCCTTCATAGCGGGCGTTTAGCTTGTTGTGCAGTTCGGTCGTGCTTTGCGCCCAAAGCAGGCCGAAACACATGATTATCAAGAGCTTAATCTTCTTCATTCATCACTCCCATACGGATCAGATCATCGCGATTGGCGATCACATCACGGGATTTGCTACCCAGATGCGGGCCCACGACTCCAGCTTGTTCCAAAAGGTCAACAATTCTGCCGGCTCTGGCATAGCCTATCTTGAAGTGCCGCTGCAACATGGAGACAGATGCGGTATTGGAACGAACCACCACCTTAGCTGCTTCAGGGAAGAGATCGTCGTCCCATTCAAAGATGCCCTCACTGCGTGCTTCCTGCGCGATTTGCAGGCTGAAATCCTGTTTGGGTTTGGGTTGCATGGCCAAAAAGTCGTTTACGCGGGCAATCTCGTGGTCAGACACATAAGCACCGTGAATGCGCTCCGAACTGGCCTTTCCGGGAGGTAAAAAAAGCATGTCGCCACTGCCCAGAAGCCGCTCTGCGCCTATCATATCCAGGATCACGCGGCTGTCCACGCGGGATGAAACCTGGAAGGCAATACGAGCGGGGAAGTTTGCCTTGATGATGCCGGTGATCACTTTGATCGAAGGCCTTTGCGTGGCCAGGATCAGATGGATGCCCACAGCACGCGCCATCTGCGCCAGACGCGCGATGGGCAGCTCGATGTCCTTGCCACTGGTCATGATCAGATCGGCAAATTCGTCCACCACGATCACGATGTAGGGCAAAGGCTCCAGCTCAAAATCGGTTTTGCATTTCTCGTTGTATCCGATGATCTCGCGTACACGGGCTTCCTGCAGCAGTTCATATCTGCGTTCCATCTCTTTGACTGCCCAATACATGGTTTCCAGCGCGGTGTCGGAATCTGTGACTACCTGGCCGATGAGGTGGGGCAGTTCCGAATAGCCTGCCAGCTCTACGCGTTTAGGATCGATCAGGATCAGGCGTAGGTCTTCGGGAGTGGTACGCATGATCAGGCTCATGAGGATGGTATTGATACACACGGATTTACCGCTACCGGTAGCTCCCGCGATCAATAGATGCGGCATTTTGGCCAGGTCGGCCACAATGGGCTTGCCGGCAATGTCTTTGCCCAGGCCAAAAGCCAGCTTTGACTTATGCCCGCGCATTTCTTCACACAGCAGCAGGTCTTTCAGGTAGATCATATCGCGGGTGAGATTCGGGATTTCGATGCCGATCAGGCCACGACCGGGGATGGGGGCCTGCACGCGAATGGACTTGGCCTTGATGGCCAGGGCCAGATCATCAGCTAATGAGGCAAACTTGCTCACCTTCACGCCTTTGGCGGGTTCCAGTTCATATTGGGTGATGATAGGCCCGATGTTTACATTGCGCACTTCCGCTTCGATATTGAACTCAGCCAGTTTGTTTTGCAGCACGGCACTGGTCTCCAGAATCTGGGTCTCGATCTCCTTGCGGTCTTTATCCGAAAGCTTAACCGGGCTTTCCAGAAAGTCTTCGATGGAGGGCATTATGTATTCCCGATCGTCATCATCAGGATCGATCACAGGCAGTTGCCGGGTACGCTTTGGCGTGCTTTCGATGGCAGCATCAGGCTCTTTTCTGCTCTGAATCTGTGCGGCTTCGGCATTCATCACGTGATCCTGAATCAAGGGTTTGGGCTCGGGATGATACTCTTCAGAGGCGCTCTCTTTCACGATGCTGGGCTTGCTTTTGGGGCTTGCGGCTTCCTTTTTTCGGGCAATATCCTCCCAAGCTACCAAGAGCCACTGTTTGATGCGTGAATAGTCCAGAATCAGGATCGCGGATAGCAACATGCTACCGATCAGGATGATGCGCGCGCCCGCACCTTTGAAAACGGCATAGAGCAAGCTCCACAGCGCTTTGGGCAGGATGCTGTGGCTGAAGCCATCCAGATTTGCCGAAAGCAGAGCTTGCAAAAAGAAGAGCACGATCACCAGCAGATAGCCCTTTTGCTTTGAGGCCAGCGCGTCCGGATCTACAAAATATTGAAAGGACACCACTCCGATGATCAGAAACCCGATCAGAGACAGCCAATATCCGAAGATATAGATAAATACATAGCCAAATAGCGTTCCAAATACGCCCACGGGGTTGCTGATCTCCCCATTTTGGCTTCCGAACCAACTGAGGATATTGCCGCTGCTCTTCAGAGTATCCATGTCGCCCGAAATGCTCTTGTAGCCCATCAATAGCGATACTATCACCAGCAGTGACAAGAGAGATATACCCGCGCTGATCAGGCGTTTTTGCAATTCTGTGAGTTCCTGTGGCTTCTTGCTTTTCTTTCTCGTTTTCTTGGGTGGCATCGCCATAACCTCTAGACGTTGAACCTGATATTCAGGATATCTCCGTCTTTTACCGTATATTCTTTTCCTTCCAGACGAAAGAGCCCTTTTTCTCGGAGGACTTTCTCGCTGCCATGAGTCATGATGTCGTTGTAGTTAAAGCATTCTGCTCTGATGAAGCCTCGCGCAAGGTCGCTATGGATTTTGCCGGCGGCATTCACGGCATTTGTGCCCTTTTCGATGGTCCAGGCGCGCACTTCATCTTCACCCACGGTAAAGAAGCTCTGCAAACCCAAAAGGCTGTAGCACAGAGTCGTCAGGCGATCCCGGATGGAGCTTTCCAGGCCCATATCCGTCATAAACATCTCTGCTTCCTCGGGTTCCAGAAGGCTGAGTTCTTGCTCGAACTTGCCGGCAATCACTTCTGCCATGAATCCGCGCTGGTGAATGGCAGCCAGTGCAGCTTCCTGCTCTTTGTAGCCGTCTTCAGAAGTATTGAGCAGAATGAGGATGGGCTTGGCGCTGAAAAACTGGAAACCGCGCACGGCCTTTTCCTCTTCCGGAGCCAGTTCCATCTCCCGAATGCTCTGTCCGGCTTGAAGCTGCTCAATGATCCGGCGCAAAGCTTTTTCCTCGATCTGGATAGCAGGGGTCTTTACTCCGCGTTTATAGCCCAGTTCGATCTTTTCCAGACGCTTTTCAGCGATCACCATATCGGTGAGGATCATCTCGTCCTCAAAGTGTCCCAGCACCTTCATAGGATCGGCCTCTCCATAGAGCTGATCCAATTCACTATCTTCAAAAGCGCGGAGGATCAGCACGAACGCTTCACAAACCTTGATCCCGGAGTAGATCGCGGATTCCGGATTCTCGCCTTCCCTGGCAAAGATGCCGGGGAAATCGTGAAACTCGATATTGGCATAGATGGTCTTCTTGGGTTTATAGAGTTCGCTGAGCTTGGTGATACGTTCGTCCAGGACCTGAACGATGCCGATGTTTGCCTCCTCAGCTGGAGGCGCGTATTTATCCGTGGTGTGCTCTGATGCCGTGAGGGCGTTGAACACGGTGGTTTTCCCGCTTTTTGGGGGTCCGATCAGTGCTATCTTCATTTATTATCCTTGTTGAGTTTGTCTCGTTTGACTATCCCGCGCTCCACTTCGGAGTGGGCAAATCCTGTTTCTCGTTTCTTATCAGATTTCTTCAAGCCAGAGTCAAAATACAGAGCGGTGATCTCATTGCGCGAGAGCGGTCTCCATCTGCCTAAAGGCAAATCCTTGAGCTGCAAGGAACCGAATTGCAGGCGTCTCAAGCTCACCACCTTGGCTCCCACCGCTTCGATCATCTGTCGGATCTGACGCTTGCGTCCTTCTTTTATTACCAGCTTCAGCTGCATTTCCTTCTCACTTTCGCTTTTCACAAATACGCCGGCGCTTTGCGTAATTCCACCTTCGATCATCACTCCTTCCCGTAGTTGCTTGAGTGCGCTACGGCTAAGCTTGCGATCCACCACCACCCGGTAGCTCTTTTCAACCTTGTGACTGGGATGTGTAAGCTGTTTGATCAACACGCCGTCATTGGTAAAGAGCAAAAGGCCTTCACTGTTCTTGTCCAGCCTGCCGGCATAGGGCAGATTGGCAAAGTGTTCCGGCAAAAGATCATACACTGTCTTGCGATCATATTCATCCTTGCGGGAGACCACATAGCCCAAGGGCTTATTGAGCATCAGATAGATCTTTTTTTCCTCACGGGAGAGCAGCTTGTCCTGATAGCGCACTTCGTCCTGCTCGGGATCGATCTGGCAAGACAGATCGCGGCATATTTCATTGTTGACGCTGATCAATCCGGAGCTGATCAGCTCTTCCGTCTTGCGTCTGCTGCCCAGGCCGCAATCTGCCAGGAAGCGGTTGAGCCGGAAGCTTTTACCAGGCTTCGAGGCTGTTTTGGATGACGGTTTTGAAGATGTTGTTGAAGATTTCACTAAGGGCTTCCTCTTTGCTGTTAAATCTGGCCGTACTGCCGGGAGCAACGCTATAGAGCTCGGTCACGCGCAGGCCTTTGTTTTCATAGATAACCTCGTTTTTCACAAGGTCGGTAAAAGTGACGCTCAGATTCAGGATCAATTGATAATCCTGCACCTGATTGGCACTGTCATAGCTGTAAATCTTTTCCTCAAAGGAGATTATCTCTCCTTCCAGGCTGCAATCAGGATCCTGAGTTACCTGTTTCAAACGCCCATCATTCCGAATCGATGCAGATAGCGCATTCAGCGCGTTTTCGGAGAGGGCAAACTCCGCGCTTCTGTTGCCAAACGGTTCCACTCGGATTTTTTTTAAATGCGGGTAAGCATTTGAATAAACCGAGTAGTAGCAGCTGCTCAACAGTGCAAATATCAGACTAGCGAGAATAAATTTCTTGACCATTCTGCCATACCCAAAAAAGTCTCGTATCCTTGTCAAGTTAAACCTTAGCCCCAGGCTGAGCAAATGCAAAAAAAGTTCCTAATACAGGAGGAAATAATGGCCAAGAAATTCATCTCGAAAGCCGAAGCAGCAAAGAAACTTAAGGTTTCAGACCGCGTGATTCAGGAGATGATCAATTCGAAGATCTTCGAAACGAAACTCGTGGGTAAAAATGAGAAAATCGACGAAGATTCTCTCAACGAATGGCTGGAAAACCTCAATGAAGACGATGAAAAGATGCTTGCTCTCAAGCGTGTAATTTGTCACTTTGAGGAGTACATGCGTCCCGAAAACATCTTTTTGGATTTTCACGCGGATAACAAGTATGACGCCATCCGCATCCTCAGTGAAAATGCCAAAGACCTCAAGCTGGTGCGCGATGCTCGCTGGCTCTACGAAGTCGTGGTAGCTCGTGAAGAGCTGATCTCCACCGCCATCGGCAACGGAGTGGCACTGCTACATCCGCGGCATCTGCATCCTTCCAAGATCAAAGCCCCTTCCATCCTCTTCGGTCGCTCCGATGATGGCGTGGATTTTGACGCTCCGGACAACAAACCCGTCACCATCTTCTTTATGTTGCTCTTGCACAATGACAAGCAGCATCTATTTTCGCTTTCCTACATCTCCAAACTGGTGCAAAACCCGGAAGTCTTGGAGATGTTCCTCAATGCCACCAATACTGAAGAGATCCACCGCGCTCTCACCGTCATTCAAGGATAGGATATATGCCATTAGTTCGAATAATACTCGGAAGTAAAAGCGATCTCGAGATCTGCAAGCCAATCACCGCTGTGTTGGACGATTTTGGCGTTGAACACGATTTCCACGTCTCCAGCGCCCATCGCAACCCCGATAACACTGCAATGTTAGCCAAAAACGCTGAAAGCGAAGGTGTGAAAGTGATCATCGCCTGTGCCGGAATGGCTGCGCATTTACCCGGAGTAGTCGCTGCCCACACATGTTTGCCGGTGATCGGTGTCCCCATTGCTTCCGGGGCTTTGAATGGCGTGGATGCCCTGTATTCGATCGCGCAAATGCCTCCCGGAGTACCGGTTGCGTCAGTTGCAATCAATGGTGGCAAGAATGCCGCTCTGCTCGCCATCCAGATCTTAGGCACCTTCGATCCAGCCTATCGGGAGAAGTTCCGGGCTTACAAAGAAAGCCTAAAAAGTTAGCAAACGCATCCTGAGAACCCAAACTCACTATGACGGCCTGACTTGATCAAGCCCCATGTGTGAGAAGTGTCTGATCTGACATGGCCATCTGCATTGTCACATCGTAGAAGTGGCAAGCGCTTGCTGCTGTCATTTTCGGTTCTGTTATGTTCATACTTTAGCTCATGTTCTCTTCATAGCAAGAGGAGGTCATGAGCTAAAGTCACACTAAAACAAAAGCGGAATGATTGGGGATGACCTGATGAGAGACAGAAATCTGAGGGCTAGAAATCAGTGTCCAGATCGAGTAGCTGTAGCGTCAACCCAAGGCTAAACAACTGATACGTAACATGGTAAGTCAACCACATGCATGATGTGAACAGCCTCAGCTCCCAGCTCCGGCCAGAGGAATGTTTCACATGAAACAATCGAGCGGGACAGCACTGCCGAGATACCACCCACCGCAGTTAAATATACTGCCCCATGCGCTTTGATCCGCTCACAGATCTGATCACTCCGCTCCCCTTTGCCGATCATCACTTTTAAGCCATTCTCCAGCAATGGCAATGTGAGACCGTCCATCCTGCTGCTGGTGGTGGGGCCAATAGCTCCGCATACTCTTCCTTCTGCTTTGGGACTGGGTCCACAATAGAAAAGCGCGGTTTGAGATAAGTCAAAGGGTAAGACTTCTCCGTTATCAATCATGGCGATCAGCCGCTTGTGAGCTTGATCCCGAGCGGTGTAGATAGTTCCGCTGATTAGGACTTTATCACCGGGCTTAAGCTTGCTGATATCCCTGTTATTAAGAGGCAGATTAAGCCTATGTACTATCATTGTTTCACCTATATGACGATATGCGTGTGGCGATGGGCATGACATTGCAGGTTAACCGCCACCGGCAAACTGGCAATGTGACATGGTTCATAGATGATGTGCACCGCCAGAGCCGTGAGATTCCCTCCCATGCCTTGAGCGCCACTACCTTTAGCGTTGATCTCGTCTAAGATGCCTTGTTCAAGCTCAGCATAACGAGTATCCGGGTGTTCTCTACCCAGAGGTTCAAATAGCGCCGCTTTGGCCAAGTAGGCGCTGCGCTCAAAATTGCCACCGATGCCAATTCCTACGATTAGTGGAGGGCAGGCTCTTGAGCCTGTTTCAATGATCCGGGAGACAATTGTGTCTTTGAGCGTCTGGAGAGGTGTCGTTGGCGGAAACATGATCAGGAAGCTCATATTCTCGGCGCCTCCACCCTTCTGCGCGATCTGTAGCTGTAACTTGTCACCCTTTACCTGATTGATGTGGAGGATCACTGGGGAGTTAGTGCCAGTATTCGCCCGATCAAAGAGTGGTTCACTTACGATGCTGGCTCTCAGTGGAATGCTGCACTGTGCCTCAGCAGCTGCCTGATCGGCAATCTCCTGTAAGCAAGCTTCGGGGATGATCACTTCACTGCCAATATCGGCTATGATGATCGTGCTACCGGTATCCTGACATAAAGGAATCTGATCCTCGACGGCAATCGCGTTATTGATTGAGATGGAAGCCAGCACATCGGCCACAAGTTCATTCTTCTCGGTGACAAGTGCCTGATTGATCCCGGTGATGACAGCGGGGTCGTTGTTAAAGGTAATCTCCCTGATGGCGTCACAGATGGCACGATGAATTGTTTCACGTGAAACTATCCGCATCTACAAGCCCTTCTTGCGCTTCATCAGGTATTTGACCAGTAACTTACTGACATCCTCGTCGATGCTCACCGCGTTGTACTCTATATGATATTGGTGACAGGCATTCCTCAGATCATCATAAAAGGTAGTCCATCTTTGCTGATAGTCCTGGCGGATCAGCCAGGGATTGACCACGACGCGCTCACCTGTTTCGCTATCAATGAACTCAGTTTCACGCTTAAACTCCAGCTTGGCTTCCTGGGGATCATAGAGATGAAAGACCAGTACTTCATGCTGGTGACTGCGAAAATGCTTTAATGCTGCAATGATCTTCTCGGGGTCTTCCATCAGATCCGAGATCAGGATGATCAGGCTGCGTTTCTTAACCGTTTCGGCAATCTGATGCAGCGGTGTGAGGATATCCGTCTTGTCTTCTGCCTCCAAGGCGACTAATCTGGCAAAGATCTGTGCTGTATAGCTTCTGATGGCCTTTGGGGCTAGGGTGGAGCTGATCTTGTGGTTAAAAGTAATCAATCCCGCAGCGTCCTTTTGCCCGATCATCAACCAGGCTAATGACGCTGCCAGGCGCTTAGCATATTCGATCTTGGTGTTCTCAGCTGATCCGTAGAACATAGATTTGCTGTGATCCAGCAGGATATAGGCCCGGAGATTGGTTTCTTCTTCGTAGCGTTTTACATAGTAACGTTCGGTTTTAGCCACGATCTTCCAATCCACATTGCGCAGGGATTCACCAGGATTGTATTGCCGATGATCGGCAAATTCCACGCTAAAACCATGGTAAGGGGACTTGTGCAGACCCACCAGAAATCCCTCAACTATCTGCTTGGCAGTTAGTTGGAGTCTTGTCAATTGTGCCAGGGCTTCGTCGGTAAGCAGCGGCATCTATTCTTTGGGACTGCTGCGTTTGAGCAGCGCGAGCGGGATAATCCCCACATAAGCGATGAGCAGCGTGATCGGAGAGATGGTGATCTCATTGAGGGACATGATAAAATAGCCTGCGATCAGCAGGAGCGCAGCGATGAGCAGCAGCAAATAGTTGGCCGGTCCGAGGTTTAATCTGTCACGTTCTTTCTGTGGCATTTGTTCTCCTTGATGATGAATGATGTGAAGTATCATCTGATCTCGTATCATTGTGGGACGGGCATATCCGTCAAGCAGAATCTTGGCTTAGGAATGGAAGCAAGTGTGGATTTGCTCAAAAGCCGCGTCAGAGAGCTCTGCTCGCGTTTTCCCTTCAATCTGGACTATGGACTCTAATATCTCGATTTCGACTTCAATACGGCGGTTTAAGAGCTTCATAAAATGGGGGGCAAAATCCATGTCTCCATACCAATACACCAGATCCCGGTTACTGTCATCAATCGCTTTGCCGTCAAGTGTCTTGTATTTGATACACACAGGCAGGATGGGGCACCCGGCACTGACCGCTACCTGAAAGAGAGATTTACGGAAGTCCTTCACGGTGCGGCCATCGGTTGAAGTGCCTTCCGGAAAGAGCACCACTTTGAAGCCCTGACGGATGGCATCGCTAAAGTTTTCTATCTCTTTCTTAAGGCTGACCGGGCGTTTCCGGTCGGTAAACAGTGAACCACCCATCCTGGTGACCGGACCCAAGAAATAATTACTCCCCATTTCCACAGAGGTGATAAAGGAAAGCTTTTCCAAGCTGGACAGGATGATGATATCTGTGTAGGAAGTATGATTTGCCACCAGGAGATAGGCCTGATCCTGCATTGCTTGCAATCTTTCCCTGTTTTTGACAGTGAGTGAGATGCGAAATGCCTTGATAAACTTTTTAGAGATGCGGCTGGTGTTTGCCACATAGCGTTGACGGCGCAGGATGGGATCGGGAGTTACACACTTGATCCAATAGGCATGGATAAAGAAATCCACTACCAAAGCCAGATGATGAAGGAATTTGACGAAGCGCATCGCTAGGAGGATTCTCAGTCTTTGGACTTACGGATGCGCGCGGAGTTCATGCTGTTTACATCCAGCAAAGTAAGAAAGTCAATGCATTTAAAGCTGCGATCCAGGGCAGGAGAGCCGCAGACCACAGCCCCCACTTTGAGGTAGGAATTGAGTAGAGACGGGATCTTGTCCCTGGCATAGAGGTGTGAGATTTCCTCAGTGGCGATCGGGTATTGCTTCAGATGGCGCATCATACCCGGAACCTTGAATTTGCCTTTGGGACGCACCCGATGCTCATGGCTGAGGTGTCCATTTTGCAGTAGATAGTAATAGATATTCTTGATTTCTTCGCGGTCAGTAGTCTTGATGCTGGAGCAGCCGAAGAGATAGTTCGTGCCGCTGGCTTCGATGTAGGCAGAGATTCCTTCCCATAGCAGAGCGATGGTCACGCCATTGCGGTGTTCCGGGTGCACGCAGGCGCGTCCCAGTTCCAGCTTTACTCCCGGCAACCTTTTGATTTGCTTCATGTGAAACTCGGTGGCCGTGTACCATCTGCGGGTGTGTAATGAGGATTGCAGTCTGTAGGTTCCGATCAGGGTGTTGCTGCGCTTATCGATGATGATCAGATGGTCGCAGAGTTTATCGAACTTGTCTTTATCAATGCCCGATCGTTTGGATTTATGCAGCAATTCCTTGATAAACACATCGTGACGCAGCTTAAGCGCGGCCTGCAATTCCTCTTTGGAATCCGCAGTTTTCACGATGAAGTTTTTCTTCTCGATCAGGATCGGGATGTGCGCCCTAAAGTGCTTCATCCGGTTCTGTTTGAGCAGTTTCATCAGGGCTGCCACGTTTATCATTGGTCTGGGCTGGAGTTTCAATTGCCTAATCCTCACAACAAAAATCTGGTTTATATCTAAGCTAAGCGCTGCCTTCATTTTGTCAAGCCCAAAGTGCGCTTGACAAATATCGGGCAGCGAAAATGCTAATCCTCATAGAAACAACAGAGGATTATCGATGAAAGAGCTCAAGCCTGATCTTTCCAATATCACTGATGTCTTGCGGGATGTATTGCCTGAAAGCAAGGTCGCTGCCGCGCAAACTTCATTTCTTAAAAGGCTCTCGGAAGAGACGCACCGCTTTTACCACGGCAAGATGCAGAGCTTGCCCAAGGCCGGCATTTATGGTTTCAATTGGTTCAACGTGTGGTACACCCCCGGCGTTTCCAAGGTTTCCACCACCATTCGGGATGACAATGAGCAGTCCTACGCTCTCTCCAACCGTGGCAACCTGGTGGCCGTGGTGAGTGACAGCACCAGGGTTTTGGGCGATGGCGATTGCACCCCCGCTGGTGGTTTGGGCGTGATGGAAGGCAAGGCTATGCTGATGAAATATCTGGGCGCCTGCGACGCGATCGCGCTCTGCGTCAATAGCCGCGATGCCAATGGCAAGGCCGATCCGAAGAAGATCATAGACTTCGTGAAGATGCTGGAGCCCTCAGTGGGAGCGGTCAACCTCGAGGATATCTCCCAACCCAATTGCTACCGCGTGCTGGACGAACTGCGTGAAGCCTGCAACATTCCTGTGTGGCACGATGACGCGCAAGGCACAGCCTGTGTTACCCTGGCCGGAGTGATCAATGCCCTTCAGCTCACGGAGCGCAGGATAGAAGATACCAAAGCAGTGCTCTATGGCGCTGGAGCTTCGAATACCACCATTGCGCGCTTCCTCTTGCAGGAAGGCCTGGATCCTGATAACCTGATCGTGTTTGACAGCAAAGGCGCTCTGCACAAGGATCGCAAAGATATCTCATCGAATCCTGATAAGTACAAGCAGTGGGAATTGGCTGTCAAGACTAACCCTCTGTGTCTGAACACGATGGAAGAGGCGATGGCAGGCGCGGACATCCTGATCGCGCTCTCCACTCCCGGCCCGGATACCATCAAAGCTGAGTGGATCAGTCTGATGGCGGATAAATCGATCGTGTTTTGCTGTGCCAACCCAGTCCCGGAAATCTATCCTTATGACGCAAAAGCTGCCGGAGCCTATATTGTGGCTACAGGACGCGGAGATTTTCCCAATCAGGTAAATAACTCCTGCGGATTCCCCGGAATCCTGAAGGGCGCCTTGCTGGTGCGCGCTCGCAAGATTACCGATAACATGGCGATTGCTGCTGCTCATTCTCTGGCAGCCTTTGCTCGCAGACGTGGAATCACCCCGGACAACATCCTGGCCACCATGGATGAGACCGAAGTCTTTGCCCACGAAGCCGCGGATGTGGCCATTCAAGCCATCAAAGACGGTGTGGCACGCGTGCAGCTGAGCCGAGAAGAGGTCTTTACCACAGCCCTGAAGGAAATCAATGAAACCAGAGCTTTGGTGCAAAACATGATGGAGCAAGGCTTTATCCAGCCTCCTCCGATGGCGATGATCAACGAGGTATTGCAAGCTTGTTTGGCAGAATTCAAAGCCTGATCAGCGGTAAGCAAAGCCCCCATAACAAAGCCTGGGGCTACGTCTTCAAGCTGAGCTTGAGCATCCTGATCCTGATCTTGATTTTTCGCAGGATTGATCTCGGATTAGCTTCGAAACTGATCCTGGAGATGCCCCTGCTACTCTTAGTGAAGATATTCTTGCTCAGCGTCTTACGACACTATATTCAGCTCAATAACTGGCGTTGTTCCCTGCATCTGAACCCTTTGTATCGATATCGCCGCGATGAACTGATCTCGTCCTATCTGATCGCTTTACCGCTGCGCTTTCTGATCCCCGGAGGCCATGCCTCATTTGGCAAGATCTTTTATATTCAAAACAGCAGTCGTGTGGCCTCATTCATCTCCACCACTGCGGAACGCCTGTTTATGACCTGGTCAACCTGGACCTTTGCCGCGATTGCCTTGCTATGGCACTATCCCGACATGAACCTGCTGCTGCGGGTGGTGATTCTGGTCCTTGTGGCCTTCATGCCGCTCTATGCCGCAATCATGCTGAGAGCGGTGGCCAAATGGCGCGAATACCATCTGCCATACACGGCTCAAGCCCCCAAAATGATGCTCTTGCAGGTGGCAAATACCATAGTTATGTATCTGCAATACTATCTCATTCTCAATCAATTGGGAGCCATCAACCTGATCAATACCTGGATCGGGATGGCGCTCACCAATGTGTCCAATTCCATCCCCATCACAGTGGCCGGTTTGGGCCTGCGCGAAGGCTTCGCCATCCACTTCCTGAGGGACTTCTCGTTTAGCGCGGAACAAGCTGTGGCGGCTACGCTTAGCCTCTTCATCTTCCAGGATGTAATCCCCGCTTTGGTAGGCGCGGTGGTATTGCTCAAGGCCAAACGGGTATAAAACTTCTGACTTACAGATAAGGAGCATCAAGTGATCGAAAAGCCCAATATCATCCTTCGCTTAGAAACAGCAAAAGACCATCGCGAGGTGGAAGAGCTCACCCGCGAAGCCTTTTGGAATGAGAATGTTCCAGGTTGTGACGAACATTATCTGGTGCACACCATTCGCAATGCCGAAGCTTTTATACCAGAGCTGGACTTTGTGGCAGTGCTGGATGGGAAAATCGTGGGAAACATCATGTATGCCCGATCCAGAGTGTTGGAAGACAGCGGGATAGAGCATCCCACCCTGACCTTTGGCCCCTTGTGCGTGCATCCGGAGCTGCAAGGCCAGGGCATTGGCTCGATGCTGGTTCGCCACACTCTGCCCATCGCCCAAAGCATGGGTTTCACCGTGATCATCACCTATGGAGATCCTGATTATTACCAGCGTTTTGGCTTTCGTCCGGGACGTGAGTATGGCATCTATACCATGGAAAAGAGCTATTCACCAGCCTTGATCGTGCTGGAACTTCAGGAAGGCGCGATGCAGGGCATCAAGGGTGCTTTTGATGAAGGAGACGCGTATCATCTGGACGAGCTGAAAGCAGCGGCTTTTGATGCAAGTTTTCCACCCAAGGAGAAGGGTTTCAAAGAGTCGCAACTGAAATTTCAACGCTATCTTGAGGCTTGCGAACCGATCTGAACCTCACGGCCTTACCTTGTGTTTAGCTTTGCTTTTGCCCATGATGGCCTCTTCGCAAGAGGGGATCATGAGACAAACACGAGCTAAAGCAGAGCTAATGCAATTAGCACTTGCCTTGCACCTGCAAGGATCAGATCACCCCTATTTCAGCACAGCCGTAGTCTGTTTACGATAAATCTTCCCACCGGATGCTGCCTGAGACTCCCAAAGCACGATATAAAGGCCTCGGTGGGCATAGCCGCCGCCCTGTTTGCGTCCATCCCAATAGAGATTTCCGCGCGCGGGCACTAAGGCATTATCTGCCAAAGTCCTGATCTTGCGGCCACCCAGATCAAAGACAAAGCAGTTCACCCGGGAAGGTTCATCAGGCAGATTGTAGCTGATCGTGAGGCTTTCGCCTTTGCGCGCGTCGAGGGGACTGCCGATCAGTTTCAAGCGTTGATCTTGCTCCGGTAACAGGTTGTAGGTGTTAGCAGCAGCAGGGCTGGCTCCTGCGGGATGCGTGGACACACGCCAGATCACGTTTTCTTCATTGTCCAGATGCCGTTCCAGGGATTTTCCGCTTTGCACCTGATTGCCGGTATAGCTCATCGCGTCCAGCAGCACAAGCTCTTCTTCATCATAGAGATAGAGCTCATCTCCGCTGTTGTTCAAGATAGCCCAACCACTGGTCTGGATCACTCTGCCGGGTGGACAGTCAGGAAAGTCCAGCAAAAAGGCTTCGGCATTGGCACAGAGCACGAAATAGCCTTGCAGAGCGGGCAAGGTGAAGCGCGAACTGGTGTTTGCCGCGTCCTTGATCACATAGTTGGTGGAACTGCGTGGTACCGCTTCCTGATATAGTTCCAGCCACTCTTGTTTGCCTGTATCGGGAACGGGGAAGATCTCGTTCAGGATGGGCGATTGCAGTTCGAGTGCGTAAGGGCTGAGCATCACGATGTTATTGTTCGGATTGGGGTCGTTGGGTAGGTCAATGATTATCTCCACTGCTTGCCAGGAAGGCTCCAGCAGCACTTCAATAGACAGGGAATCCCCAGCGGCAATGGGCGGGATCTCGGCTTCATGGAGCAATGCAGATTCTTGCCACACAGATAGATGGGCATATTCATGGGGTTGATAGATGGAGTAATTTACGATCCGGAAGCTGAGCATCTGCGATTCTTCCAGAAGGTTGAAGGAAGCCGAGCTGATGCCATAATCAGCATAAACGCGATTGGGAGTGCCGGCAGTGGGGTTTGCTTCGGCATAGAAGTCTGTGGCGCAGTCATTTGTGTCATAACCATCAATGACCCGTGCCAGACTGTAACCTGAAGGCACATCAGGCGCAAAGAGTGTGGCAGGCAAGCCGCTATCGTCGATCAAAGCATTGGTGTTTGGCTCATCATAGATCACGGTATCGGTATAAGTGCTGTCAGCATTGACAAAGCGGATGGCGTCGCTTTCGGAGCCACCATTCTGGAAACTGAAGTTATGCGTGAAGTGGGTATTGGGCACTGCGTCACCGCCCACGAGCACAAAGCGTCCGGGACGCAGGATGAAATGGGGAAACACGTAGTTCAGGCTGTAAGTGCTGCCACCGCTGTAGATCTTGCAGCCGTTCAGGTTCACATCTGTGTTTCCGGCGTTGTAGAGTTCGATCCATTCCTTGCCGGTATCAGCGCCATCGGGATCGTAGCACACTTCATTGATCACCACTGAGGCAGCAAGCACTTGGAAGAGCAAGACCGTCAGCAGGATCAGGGATTTGTTCACATGGACTATCCTATGTTCAGCCGCCGAAATCCAGCTGTAAGGGCTTTATTTTCCAGATATCTTCGGCGTATTCCGTGATGGCACGGTCGGAAGAAAACTTCCCGATCCGCGCGACGTTGAGGATGGCTTTTTTCACCCATTCATCGCGGTTTTGATATAGCGCGTCCACCTGCTCTGAGGCATCCACGAAAGCCCGAAAATCTGCCATGTGCAGGTAGCTGTCGCCATCTTCCATCAGGGATTTCCAGATGGGAGCGAAGATGCCGGATTCATCCGTGCACCAGCTATCGTCCAAGAGCGAATCCACCACTCGTTTGAGCAGGGGATCATTGTGGTAATAGCTGCGCGGATCGTAGCCATGGGCTTTCAGTTTGTTCACTTCATCCGCTCTGAGGCCAAAGATAAACATGTTTTCCTGGCCGATTTCCTCTGCCATTTCCACGTTTGCGCCATCCATGGTGCCCAGGGTGAGGGCGCCATTGAGCGCGAACTTCATGTTTCCCGTTCCGCTGGCTTCATATCCGGCAGTGGAAATCTGTTCCGATAGGTCTGCCGCAGGGATGATCTTTTCGGCCAGAGACACGCAGTAATTGGGCAAAAACACCACTTTCAGGCGGTCTTTGATATCAGGGTCTTTGTTGATGATCTCGCCCAGATTGTTGATCAGTTTGATCAGACGTTTGGCCAGGAAATAGCCTGGGGCTGCTTTGCCGGCAAAGATCACCGTGCGCGGTACGAAGTCACCATCCGGATTGTCTTTGATCATGTAGTATCTGGCGATGGTGCCCATCACGTTCAGCAGTTGCCGTTTATATTCATGCAGGCGTTTGATCTGCACGTCAAAGAGGCTGTCCGCGCTCACGCGAATGCCGGTGACTCTATAGACATAGCGGCTCAGGCGTTTTTTATTGATCTCTTTGATCTCGAAGAAGCTATCGCGAAAATCCGCGTCGTCGATGTAGCTTTCGATGCCCTTGATCTGCATCAGATCGCGGATCCAGGCTGTGCCGATGTGCTCGGAGATCAGGCTGGCCAAGAGCGGATTGCAAGTTAGCAGCCACAATCTGGGGGTGATGCCATTGGTTTTGTTTTGCAGCTTGCCCGGATAGAGCTCTTCAAAATCGGCAAAGACCTTGGAGCGCAATATCTTGGTGTGCAATTCCGCCACTCCGTTCACCGTGTGCGAACTGTGGATGCATAGCTGTGCCATGCGCAGGGATTTCTCCAGTCCTTCTTCGATGATGGAGACGTTGCGCATCTTGATGATATCACCGGGATAGCGGGCGCTCACATCCTTCATAATGCGGTCGTTGATCTGATAGATCAGCATCAGGTGGCGGGGCAAGAGCTCTTCAAAGAGGCTCACGCTCCAGCGTTCCAGGGCTTCCGGCAGCACGGTGTGATTGGTATAGGAAAATACTTTGCGGCACATCTCCCAGGCGCTATCAAAATCCATGCGCTCGATGTCGATCATGATGCGCATAAACTCCGGGATGGCCAGAGCGGGATGGGTGTCATTGAGCTGAATGGCGATCTTATCCGGCAGGGCTTGGAAGCCGTCGTGATCCTGCTTCCAGTTATAGATGATGTCCTGCAGAGTGGCACTCACAAAGAAGTATTCCTGCTTCAGGCGCAGGACTTTGCCCAGATGCATGTTGTCATTGGGATACAGCACTTTGCTGATGTTTTCGCTGATGTTTTTCTGCTCCACGGCCTTCACGTAGTCACCGCTATTGAAATATTCAAAGTCAAATTCATCGGTGGCGGTGGCTTCCCAAAGGCGGAGATTATTCACGTTATCCACCTTGAATCCGGGGATGGGAACGTCCCAGGCCACGGCCAGCACGTCTGTGGTATTCACCCATTTATGGATGTTTCCGCTTCCGTTTTGCTTTTCGGTGAGCACCTTGCCGCCAAAGCGCACACGATAATTGATCTCCGGACGCTTAATCTCCCAAGGACAACCGTTTTTTCGCCAGTGATCCGGCACTTCGGTTTGATATCCGCGCGCGATTTCCTGGCGGAAGATGCCAAATTCATAGCGGATGCCATAGCCATAGCTGGGATAAGCCTGCGTGGCCAAAGAATCCATGAAACACGCTGCCAGTCTGCCCAAACCGCCATTGCCCAGGCCCATGTCAGGCTCCAGTTCCGCGATGTCTTCCAGGGAATAGCCCATCTCTTTGAGCATGTCATAGCTTTCGTTATACAGATCCAGATTGATCAAACTGTTGCCCAACAGCCGTCCGATCAGAAACTCCATTGATAGGTAATAAACCTTCTTCACGTCTTGCTTGCGATACTCATATTGAGTGCGCAGCCAACGCTCGATCAGACGATCGCGCAGGGACAGCCCCAGGGCGTAATACACGTCCCAATGCTCCACCGTGGTGGTATCCTTCACCAGCGAGTATTCCAGGTGGTTCAAAAACTTGTTCTTTATATCGGTAGCCATCCCTTCCGCCTTGTCGGTGAAGAAGATGGACGAGTAATCATTCTTGGGTAAGAATCCTTCTTTCATTCAAAATACCTCATTCCACGAGATAATCGTGCAAAACAGATGGCCCTGAGCGGCGATATCCTGTCAAGAGATTTCTTTGCGCATGATAATCTGCAGGCACAAAGAACAAAGCGAGACAGCCTTTCAGCCATCTCGCTCGGTTCACTATTCACTCTTCACTAACACCTAACACCTAAGACCTCACACCTAACACCTCAGACCTCAGACCTCAGACCTAACACCTTATCCACATACTCAGGCAGCAACTGGCGCAACAGAGTCTCAAGCACCAGCATGATAATCATCTCAAAGAAGAGCTGCTCCTGCTCTTCGCTCACGAAGGGGATATTGACCACTTTGTTTACCTGGGAAGCCAGTTCCGTGACCAGGGGTTTCAAGATTTCCTTGTTCACGCTGTCCGCCTTACATGGTCGCGGTCAAAAGATCGCTTCCGGTGACTGCGGGCAGGTAAGCACTCTCTACGGCCTGAGCTACACTTGTGATCTCAGAGAACAAACTCTGAATGTCGTTGAAAGTGATGGTATCCAGGGTGATCGAAGCCGAATTGGCCTCCGCAAAGGCAAACATCATCTTGATGAAGATGCTGTAAGCATTGGGGCCCAGCTTGTCTTTGGGGCTCTTCTGCTTGCCATACAGATAGGCGTAGGCCTTCAGATCAGCCTTATAATTCGCGCTGCACTCAGCGTAAATCGCGGCCAGATTCTTGGCGATATCGCCCATCAGGGAGTTGTTGTCGGTCAGGCGGGGCATCACCCATTTGCGCGCGATACACAAGGTGTCATCCTTGTAGCTGCCAAAGGTGATCTCATCGATGGTTCCGCTGTAGGTAGCGATCCCGTATTTCAGTTTGACTTTCATTGTTCTATACCTCTTTTTTTAGTTTTAGAGTTGTAGGGTTTTAGGGTTTTGGCGATTTGGCGACGTCATTCCTCATCCCTCATCCCTCATACCTCACACCTCTACTATATACGGGCTACGGTTTTCTGTAACGTAGCTTTCAGAAGCTACGAGATTAGGCGGTACAGCGACCGCCCGCATCATAATTCGTACATCGTGCATCGTACATCGTACATCGTAAATTGCCCTCACATCCCGCTATTGAGTCTCTGATAATCAAGGATGGGTTCCAATAGTCCTGCTTCGATGGCGCTTTTCACGCTTTTGCAGGGCAGGTTTTGCTCGTAGATGGCGCCTTTGCTGATGGTGCTGATGTCTGTGCCATACTCGCGTTGAAGGGCATACATCAAGCGGGTGAAGATGTTTATCCAGCTCAGACGGGTGCCCGGTTTGCGGGCCATCGCGGCGTAATACTTCAGGTCTGTGATGTATTCATCGCTCAGGTTCAGGCTTTTGAGATTCTTCATGGTGGCGGCCATCTTCGCGTTTTGAGCGGTGGCACGGGGTTTCACATAGCGGCGGCAAAGGATGCGCTCCAGCTGGGGATCGTAATAATACACCAGGCCATCGCATTTGCCGCTGTAAGCTTTGAGCAGGTTTTTGTAAAAGACTTTCATGGTAGCTCCTAACTAAGTTTTAGAGTTTTAGAGTTTTAGGGTTGTAGAGTTTTAGGGTTTTGACGACCTCATCCCTCATCCCTCATCCCTCACACCTCTACCCTATACGGGCTACGGTTTCTAATTTCCCCCTTGCCGGGCTCCCGGAATCCGCTTCAGTAGGACTCAGGATGGTGGGAAGTGGCTGTCAGGAGCGGAAGAAGCCGGGGATGAACACGAAAATCAGCAAATTCGCAAAATAAGCAGGGGGGAACCCCAAAGAGAGTGAGCTACCTCAGGGTTCCATGCTGCTTAAAGTGCGAAAAAGCAGATTTTCAGGATTGGGTGTGAGCCACCTATGGTTTAATGCCGCTTCCACCTTTGGTTTAATGCCGCTATGGATGTCCATACATGCATGTGAATTTGGAACCTACGACTCGGTTCAGAGAAGCCCTCACTCTTCGAGCGGCATTGACTTCAAACAGCGAGCATGCCTTCTGAGTACCGTAGGCACGGTATTTTAGATAGCACCCGGTTGTCACACAATGGGTTGAGTTCCAGCGGCACGGTATATTGAACCACGGTATCTAAAATGTCGTCCCGATGGGACTCTATCACGGTTCCTGGCACACGATCATGCTATCTGAAATGCCGTGCCTACGGCACTCAAACCGTTCAAATGTATGCATTTGGCTATCTGAAATGTCGTCCCGATGGGACTGATAAGGCGATCTCGCTGCTTGAACTCCTCCGCTTCGCTGCGAAGTCCAAGGGTGTGAGGCGATCCCGCTGCTTGAACTCCTGCGCTTCGCTACGAAGTCCAAGGGTGGAGGGCGATCCAGCTGCTTGAACTCCTGCGCTTCGCTGCGAAGTCCAAGGGTGGGAGGTGAAAATAAGCAAATTCGCACTTTAAGCAAGGGGGAACCCCCAGGAAGGCAGGGGAAAGGGCTCTATAGTGCTTAAAGTGCTTATTTAGTGTATTTTCATTTTTATATATTCTATATTATTGTAATACATACACTTACACTACACCCCTCTCCTGAAAACCCATGCTTAAACAGTGCTTAAAGTTGCTTAAATAAGCATGACACCTGATTTGTGGAAAAGAATCCACACATTTGTTGACCAGTTTCCACTTGACGGATTGTGAGAGTTTGATAATGGTATTCATAATACAAAGGGAGGTTTGCTATGGACTATATAGATAAAGAACCCGCGTCGCAACCCGACGCTGAATCAAAAAAATCGCGAAAGGAAGAATCGAGAAGGAGCTCGGAATTAGGATACTTGATTGAATTCCTGAACAAAACTAAAGACTCCTTGAAAGCGAAAATGATGCTAACAAGCACATATAAATCCGAATCATCCAGAGAGATCAATTATCTACGAGACATCGATTACCTTCCCATGACATATCTCTCTTCTCGCTATCCACTCGGCTCATTTCTATTTTTCTATGGCCAAGTAACATCAACTAATGATGAAAATGGTGAAATACTACATTTTGGTTCAGATGAGGACTTTGTATGCGATCCATATTACCTGGAAGGAAGCAAGGGATCATTGGAACTATTTTACTATTTCGTTGAACAAATATCAGATACGCAGCTGGAGTCATACCTTAAAAAATATGTGAGACACAAAAAATCAGCTGTTTCTAAGATTGATGGGCTATGCAAAGTTATTGGCAGTAAGGACAGTAGATGGACCAAAGAAATCTCAGACTATGAAGAGCACAAAAAATGGTTGATTGGCATCAAAGAGGAGATTATGACTGGAAACCATGTACGGCTTGCTCTTAACAAGTTTGCAGTATCTGCTTATCAAACATACAGAAACAACTTCTTGATCGATCAGATAATGAAAATGCAGTCTAATGTCAAGCTTGAGATATTGAAAAGAACAAATCGAGATATTGAGCTGATCAAAAAGCAGCATGAAACTGAGATAAACAATCTCAGAAAACGAAACGATCTCCTGCAAGACATGCTCCGCTCATCAAAGCCTGAATGTGATTTGCGGTTTACCGGTTTGGATGAGATTGCTCAGCAGGATTATGATCCCCGAAAAGTGAGTTTAAAGCTGGAGTATGAGCCCTGGGAAGTAATTGATGATAGGAAACTGGCTGAGGATGAGTATAAGGCAACGATGATCTACATCAGCTATGAAGGGGTGAATGACAGCGGGGAATGCAAGCCCTTGACTTTGTATAATGGGCCTTGCCGCATCCGCGACGAGGAAAAGAAGCTGCTGATCAAGCTGGCCTTCTATCAGGGCAACGCGGCGAAGCTCAAAGATATCTTAGCTGAGAGCAAAGCTGATTGTGTAGCACACTTGAACACGATGTATAACACGATTTTCAATCTGACAGGGCGATCCAACTTCATTGATAAAGAGAATGGGATATTGAAGGTAAAGCTGGATTATAAGCGCCCTAAAAGCTTTTGATGAGTGATGACACAGGGTACAGGCGGTCGCTGTACCGCCTAATCTCGTAGCTTCGGAAAGATACGTTACGATAGGGCGCTACGGCGAGCGCCCCTACTGTACAGGCGGTCGCAGTACCGCCTATCTGTGCTGCCAAACCGGGCGCTTCAGGCGAGCGCCCCTACATATTGGCCTGAGTGCCGTAGGCACGATATTTCAGATAGCATACGATTGTCACACATTGGGTTGAGTTCCGTAGGAACGGCATATTGATCCACGATATCTAAAATGTCGTCCCGCTGGGACTCAGATCGTTTTTTTTTGCACCCCTGCTATCTGAACCCCAATGAAAGGGCTTTCACCACAGTGAATGAAAACCGGGTGAGGATTGCAGACGTCCTCGTCTGCACAAGCAGCGAAGCTGCTTTCTTTTCTCGGCCTGCGGCCTCGCTCGACACGAGACGTGTCGAATCCTCTGGTTTTCATGTAAAATGTCGTCCCGCCGGGACTAAATCCACCCCTATTGAATTGCGCCAATTCGCGCCAATTGGGAAAATGTGGGGCAAATCACTGAGTTTATAAGCCCATCAGATACAGTGTATTATCCTCCCCGAGCGCTGCTGATATTGCAGAAACTTCTCCCGCCAATTCAGTCTATCCTGTTGTTATTCAACAACATATGTTAAAGTGCCCTTGGAGCTTGAAACAACAAAAATCTTAAATTCGAGCTGCCAAGGAGACAAAATGTCTAATACCAAGAAAGACCTAAGTTGCTTCATCGTGGACACCGCGTTCACCACAGGTCACAATGTCCTAAAACCCGAGTATCTTCGCCGCAAAAGTCGCGAGGAAGTCATCGCAGCCATCCGCGTTGGCGTGGTGGACGACATCAATGTCGGGGGCATCGTTGCCAAAATCCGCGCTGCGGAAGACAAGGATGCTCGAAAAGTCCTGAAACTGAGACTGCCATGGTTTAGCGGAGGATTGTATTATCTGAAGCGCAGTCTGAACGAATTGATTCAGACCAACTATATCATCCTTGATGTGGATGAGGTTGGAGACCCGGAGGAGATGAAGCTCTGGCTGGAGTTGGTGGATCCATCGCTTGATTTTGCCTTCACCTCCCCTTCCAATGGTCTGAAACTCGTATATCGCCTTCTGATACCCATAGCGGACGACATCAGCTATATGCGAACCTACAGATACCTGGCAGAAGATCTGCTGAAAACGTTAAACCTAAAGGCCGATGAGGGTGCCAAGAGCAGAGCGCAAGCATGTTACTGCTCCCATGACCCTGATCTTTGGGAAAATCCTCAGTGCAAACCGCTGCAACTGAGCTCAATTCCATCCACCACACCATCTCAGGGGCTGGCCACGGTCTATGATTTTCCCAAGGCCGAGAAACCGGCAGCCGTAGCGCAAAATCCAAGCGCGGGGCAAAGAGTTTCTACTTTTGACGAAGATTATGCCACTGCGCAACGCATCGTTCAGCATTTGGTTGCCTGCGGTGAGATCAGCTATGATCACTGGCGAAAGACCGCCTACGCCATCAAAGCCAGATTTGGTGAATATGGCAGGGAGATCTTTCTGCTCTACGCTCAGAACAATGCCTATCAAGATGATCGAGAATCTTTGATCAGGTATTGGGATAGTCTGGGCACACCGACCAGGGTCAGCTTCCCTTCGCTGATCTGGGTTGCACAGCAGTATGGATGGCAGTCCGCATGATGGCTGCTACAATCGAAATCCAACAACAAAATGCAAACTCAGCGGGGCCCGATAAGGGTCCCGCCGGGGCTGCACAGAACTGCAACAAAGGTTTGACCATGGAATCTCAGATCAATAGCAAGCACAGGAATGCCGCCCCTGATAACGGCTTGATCAAGAAATATATCGAAAAGCGCACCATCCCGAATGCGGGAGAGCGCTCCATCCCCTTGGATATCAGCAGGTTACCTGGCTTTATGCAAGAATACATCGAGATTGGAAACAAGCACACGGATGCCATCCCCGGGGCCTTGCTCACGGCGTTTCTGCCAGCAATCGCGGTAAACATCGGTAATAAAGTGTGGATGCAGGGCAATGGGAAGAATCAGTATTGTCACATCTGGGCTACTCTCGTTGGCCCCAGCACCACCAGTCGAAAGTCCACCTGCATCAGGCTGGCATCGCAGACTTTGTGGCCCTTTCACGAAAGCATCAAAGATCTGCCCCAGACAGATCGTAACAAGCTGTTGCTCGTGATCAATAGCACCACCAATTCAAGGATGATAACGCTCTTGGCGCTGAGTGCGAATCGGCTGTATGAGTTTCACGAACTGGGGGTCTTGCTGAAGAACTCCGGCCTTGGTTACAACGCGGGCATGAAGGAAAACCTGACCGCTTTCTATGATGGCGATAGCAAGATATATTCAAACCAGGATCGCACGGAATACATCGACCGCCCTGCGCTCAGCATAGTGGCGGCATCTACTCCCGGATGGATATATGATGGCTTTGAGACCGCGGCGGAGCAAGGCTCAGGCTTTTTGCAGCGCTTCATCTACTGCGTGATCGGGCAGCGGGCTGACGACTTCCATTCAGACCCGGAACACGAGCCGCCTGATTATGCTGATCTCCACGCTTATGATTATATCTACTCTGTGTTTAGGTCGCTGCCGGAAGTTTATGAACTGGTGATGGACCTGGCGGAGCGTAAACAATGGTTGAGCGAGCATGACCGGGTGATGAATAAAATCGCACACAGCGGAGATGAAGCGCTCCTGGAATATGCCAGCCGCATCTATAATAACGTCTTCTGCTCGTGCGCGATCATCATCACATTGATGAAAAATCACGAAGCACTGAAGACGGCTCGGGCAGAAGACAAGATCAGGGACTTCTTCCAAAATCTGCGGGTGAGCAGCGAAAGCGTGGACGAAGCCCTGTATCTGTGTGACTACTACTTGAGAAACGCGATTCCCATGATCAATATCATCAAAGAAGGCGGTGCCTGGAGCAATGAACGCAGAATCTTGAAACACCTGCTGGCCAGTGACAACTATACGGATTCACACAGCAGCATCATGAACAACCTGCATATCAAAGCCAAGCCTCTGGCGGATTGCATCAGAAACCTGGAAGAACAGGAATTTGTGGAGGCCTTTGGCCAGGATATCAATGGACGGGGACGGATATCCAAGATGTATCGGTTGCTGCCGGCCGCGCTGGACGCGGGGTCAGGCTTTCTTTGAGCATAGTATAGCTATCTGAAGATAATGGCGGGATGGCGGAAATGCTGTCTCGCCTTTTGTTTTAGGTCTGAGGTGTGAGGGATGAGGATTCGACACGTCTCGTGTCGAAACGGAACGTAGTTCCGTAAAAGTAAGCTACTCAGTCGCTTGTGCAGACGAGACGTCTGCAATCCTAAGGCAGAAACTGCTTGACAATATCTGCGCATATATACGATGACATTTATGAGGTATAGATAGATGATAGACAATGCAATAGAGATGATCACACAGAGCTATCCCCGTCACGCGGGGAGCAAGATTCTCACGCTATTGAGCGAGTGCCCGAACCGGCCGATCTTGAGCACGGTGATCGAGCTGGCGCTCACGCGGAAGATGACGGTTGCTGAAGCGGAGCAGGGGTATTATCACCCCGTGGGGATGCCTTTGACGGATGCGCAGACTTTGCGGGAGCTTGACCAGCGCTTGATCCGTTTGAACGAGCTGAAGGCGCAGTATCTCAGTGACAGGCAGCAGCAGAGCATTGGTAACGAAGATGAGAGCAGCCCCTATGACGAGGAGATCAAGCAGCTCATCCGTTACCGCAAGGAATGCACCCAACCCTGGGGCGCGATCAAGAATAGCGACGATGAGCTGCGCAAGGCCTATAGACGGCATTACGCTGCGATCCAACGCCTTTTTGCCAGAGCAGAGCGGGATGGACAGCATGAGGCAGTGGCCATCGTGAGACGCAGCCTGAAGCTGGGGTATGCGAGTTGTCTGAGGGATGAGGATTTATCTTGCCAAAATCAGTAGCGCTTGATATCTTGCCCATCGGCTTGCGCAATCACTGAAGAATCAATTGCAGGCTGAGACAGATGAATCTGATGCAGGAGATAGCTATGCCGACAGATAAAGCAAATAGTGGTCATGGATTTGGCACCGCGCCGGTCTTTTTAGCGGCGATCAGCACCATTTTGGGTGCTGTGATGTTCTTGCGTTTTGGCTATGCCGTGGGGCATGTGGGCATGATGGGAGCGATCTTGATCGTGCTCATCGGGCACATGATCACGATCCCCACCGGGCTGGCCATTGCTGAGATTGCCACGAATCTGAAAGTGCGGGGTGGGGGTGAATATTACATCGTCAGTCGTTCTTTCGGCTCCACTTTGGGCGGCACGATCGGGATTTCCTTGTATCTTTCGCAAGCGATCTCGGTGGCTTTTTATCTGATTGCCTTCGCGGAGACCTTTAGGCCGCTGTTTCCCATGATCTATGATTACACAGGGATAGTCATGGATGTGCGGATGATATCGTTGCCGGTGGCCCTCGGGCTGGCTTTATTGATCTCGCGCAAGGGAGCTTCCATCGGGGTTTCGGCACTCTATGCCATCGTGTTTACCCTGGGAATATCCTTGATTCTGATCTTTGCCGGCAAGAGTATGTTGCCGGAGAACTACACTCTGGGACTCTTTAACACGGTAGAAAATCCGGATAGTTTCTTCAGGGTCTTTGCCATTGTGTTCCCAGCGTTTACCGGCATGACGGCAGGCGTGGGGCTTTCCGGAGACCTGAAGAGTCCGCGTAAGTCCATCCCATTGGGGACTTTATCAGCCACGCTTACGGGATTGGCGGTGTATCTGCTATTGGTGATAAAAATCAGTAAAAGCGCCACTCCGCAAGACATGGTGGCAGATCAGTTTATCCTCAGCCGCATCTCGATGTGGGGGCCTTCGGTCTTTATCGGTTTGGGAGCTGCGACGCTATCATCCGCTTTGGGTTCGATCCTCGTGGCACCACGCACTTTGCAAGCTCTGAGTGGAGACAATTTCTTCCCATCTCAGAACTGGAATCGGGTTCTCAGCAAGGGACGGGGAGAATCCAACGAACCGGAAAACGCGACCTGGGTGACCGCGGCCATAATGATCTTCTTTGTGACGATGGGTGATATCGATTTCGTGGCGCAGATCATCAGTATGTTTTTCATGATCACCTATGGTACTCTTTGCAGCATCAGTTTCCTGGAGCATTTTGCCGGCAATCCTTCGTATCGGCCTACATTCAGAACGAAGTGGTATGCCTCGCTATTGGGAGCCGTATCCTGCTTTCTGATGATGTTTTTGATGCAGCCGGCCTATGCCCTGGGCTCGATCCTGGTGATCGGCATCATCTATACCTGGCTGAATAAAACGCAGAAAGGCGAGCGTAACCTGGCGATGGTCTTTCGTGGAGTGCTCTTTCAAAGCACCAGAAGCCTGCAAATCGCCATCCAAAAGCGCAGTTCCGCACCCGATATGTCAAATTGGCGGCCTTCCATCGTGGCGATTACGGAGTTTTCCGAAGATCGGGTGGCGACTTTTAACCTCCTACGCTGGCTCAGTCATCACTATGGTTTTGGCTCCTATATTCACTATATCCGCGGGCCCTTGAACGTTGCTACGAACAACGAAGCCAAGAAGATCCTGCACAACCTGATCTCCAAAACGGAAAGCAGTGATGCCAGATTCTACGTGGATACCATCGTGGCGCCTACTTTTAAGACCGCTGTGGCGCAGATCGTGCAGATCCCGGGTATCACCGGCATGGAAAATAACAGTATCCTCTTCAATTTCTTCAAGGATAATGAGGAGGAGATCGCGCCCATCGTGGATGGCTGCTATTTCACCGCGGTCACCAGCTTGAATGCCATGATCCTGCGTAGTGGAACCCGGCACTTCGGATTTCGCAGACGCATTGATATCTGGCTCACCAAAGGGGACTATCGTAACGCGAACCTGATGATCCTGCTGGCCTATATCCTGATCGGTCATCCGGAATGGAAGGATTGCCAGATCCGGGTATTTGATGTGATCCAGGAAGACTCTGAACATGCTCACGACAGCCTGGAAGTGCTCATCGAATCCGGACGCCTGCCGATCTCTGCCAGCAACATCCAGAGAGTGCCCAAGCCTGCGGACGCGGACTTTGCTGAAGTGGTGTGTCAGGGTTCAGATGACGCGGATTTGATCATCTTGGGGCTATCCCTAAAGAAGCTGCGCAAGGACAACGGCGCCTTCCTGATGAGGTTCAATTGCGCTCAGGATATGCTGTTTGTGCGCGCCGGACAACAGATATTGATCAACACTGAAGAGAGTGTGGAAGACCTCGCTGAAAGCCTGGGCGAAAAGAGCGGTGTGGATTTACCACTAAGCGTTCCCAAGCAGGAAGGCAGCAATCCTACTGATATGGTGTAGGCAGCAGAGGCGCTTCTCGTCTCGCGTTACTTATAAGCACGCGGATCACGCGGATCACGCGGATTATATTCACAAAGTGACAAGAGAAAAGAGTTCTGCTAATCTCCAGTCCCCAGTCCCCAGTCACGCCATAATGATCGCTTCCGGTGTAGCGGGAAAGCGTAAGCGTGCCTCAGGTTTGGCTTGTTTCACCGCATCCTGAATAGCGAAAAACACCGCCATGCCATAGATGAAGGGTGGTTCACCGGTGGCCTTTGAGCCAAAGACGCTGGCTTCTTTGGAATTACTGGGGATCAGTTCTACTTCCAGGGTGTCCGGCAAATCCCTAATCCCGGGAATCTTGTAAGTGCTTGGATTAGCGGAAGTATAGCGTCCGTTCTTGTCCCACACCAGGTCTTCCATCGTGCACCAGCCCATGCTCTGGATAAAGGCACCGATCACCTGTCCACGATCGATCTCCGGATGCAGGCTTTGGCCATTCTCGTGAGCAATGTGCGTGCTGATGATTTGGTGTTCACCACTCAGCAGATCCACTTCCACCAATGCGATGGCCGCGCCATAAACGTAGTAATAGAAGGGGTGTCCCTGCCCCAGCTCCCGATCAAAGTAGAGATCAGGCGTCTTGTAATATCCATAAGCGCCCAAAGGCACTCGCTCCATGTGCGCGGCACGGATCAGCTCAGGGAAGCTGATAGTCTTGTCAGGCTGCGATTCGGCATAGATCAAGCCGTTTTCAAAGCTGGGTTCTTCGCACGTGATCCCGCATCGCTCCTGCAAGAGCTTGCTGGCCACCGGAGCCAGGTTTCTCTTCAGCTTTTCAGCGGCGATCCGGGCGGCGTTCCCATTGATGTCACTACCGGTGGAAGCAGCTGTGGGAGAGGCGTTTCCCGTGCGTTGAGTGTGGGAACTTTCCACTCTGATCTTTGAGATATCGATGCCCAAGACTCGGGCAACCACGATGGCCACTTTGGATGTGAGCTCTTGCCCCATTTCCACACCTCCGGTGGAGACGGAAACACTGCCATCGATATAGATCCAGATCAGGGCTGAACCTTGATTCAGAAAGGCCGTGGTGAAGGATATGCCAAACTTCACGGGCATGATGCCCAGGCCACGCTTGTGTGTGCTGTTGGCTGTGTTGAACTCAGCTACTGCCGCTTTCAGCTTGTTGTAATCTGCCATGTGCGACACATGCTCCAGCATGGCTTCCGCGCTGGCTTCCTGGATCGTCTGTCCGTAGGGCGCAAGGTCACCGTTCTGATAGGCATTTAGTTTGCGGATATCCAAAGGATCAAGCTTGAGCTTTTCCGCAATCTGCTCGATGGCGGATTCAATGGCAAAGATGCCCTGGGGTCCGCCAAAGCCACGAAAAGCTGTATTGGGCGGGAGATTGGTGCGACAGGCACGTCCCCGGATGCGAGCATTAGGAATATGGTAAATGTTGTCGGCATGGAACATCGCGCGTTCCAATATGGCCACAGAAAGGTCAGCGTAGGCACCGCCATTGCACATCAGTTCGATGTCCCAGGCCAGGATCTTGCCCTTCTCATCAAAGCCGATCTGCCAGTTACTAAGGAAGGGATGGCGCTTGCCGGTGGCCCGCATATCCTCATCCCGGGTCAGGATGATCTGCACGGGACGGTGGGTCACGTGCGCTCCCAGGGCAGCCATGCATCCCCAGATCGTGGCTGCGCGCTCTTTGCCACCAAAAGCTCCGCCCAATCTGGGAACTTCCACCACGATGCGATGAGCGGGAATGCCCAGGACGTGAGCGGCTATTTCCTGCACTTCCATGGTGCTCTGTGTGGCGCATAGAAGGTGTATCTGTTCATTCTCATAAGGAATGGCGCGCACGCGCTGGCTCTCCATGTAGAAGTGTTCCTGACCGCTGCTATAGCTGTTGCCTTTGATGGTATATGGACTCACGCTGAAGGCTTGCTGCACATCGCCACACTCAATCTTGCGCTCGGGGATGTACCACTCGCCTTTGGCATCCGCTTCAGGAATCTCGAGGATGGCGGGAAGCTCTTCATATTCAAGAGTTATCAAGCTTGCTGCTGCTTCAGCGATGGATTCGTCCTCAGCCAGCACCATGGCCAGGGCTTGATACTGATACATTATCTCAGTTTCGGGAAAGAGCGGTTCATCACGGATCACATGGCCAATCATGTTTTCCCCGGTGACATCGCTGGCGGAAAGCACTGCGTGCACTCCGGGCCGGGCTTTGGCTGCTTCCAGATCGAGCTTGATGATCCTGGCGTGGGCTACCGGAGAAAAGAAAAACTTGGCATATAGCATGCCGGAAAGGGGAGCTTCATCGCCCACAAAGCGGGATTTACCGCTCACGTGAAGCTTGCCGCTAATGTGATAAGGGAGCTTAGCCATGATATGCCTCCAGATACTTCAGAGTGTGGTTGATCACCATCTGTCGGCGGTATTCGGCGCTACCCCGCACATCGGACATGGGAGTGAACTCATCGGCCACCGCTTCGGCTATTGCATTAGCATTTAGAGACGGCTCTTTCAGCAGCAAATCCTTGAAGTTTGTGCTGAGCAAAGGCGTTGCTGCCACGCCGCCAAAGGCCAGATCAGCTTTTATTATCCTATCTCCATCCCGCTCAATCCTGATCGCTGAAGCTACAGCCGAGATATCCACAGACTTGCGTTTAGCGCTCTTCATGGAACGGATAAAGGCATTACGGGATGGGAGCGGCAGGATGATCTCGCGGATGTATTCACCTGACTGTAAAGCGGTTTTGCGGTAAGCCAGGAAGAATTCCCTCAGAGTCAGGCTGCGTTGTCCCTTCGCGGACTCCAGCAGCAGGATGGCATCATAGACCAAAAGCAAAGGCAGAGTATCGCCGATGGGCGAGGCATTGGCCACGTTTCCGGCCAGAGTGCCAAAGTTGCGAATCTGCTTGGAAGCGATCACTCTGATGATCTCGACCATGGCGGGATAATCGCAGCGCGCGATCCCGGAATCCATGATCTGAGAGTAGGTGACGCCTGCTCCGATGTGCAGACCATCAGGACGGAGCGATATCTTTTGCAGTTCAGGGATATCGCCCAGATCGATCAAGGCCTTGAAATGCTTGCGGGATACATTCACCTGCACCATCACATCAGTGCCACCGGCGATCAGGGTTGCTTCGGGATGTGCGGCCAGGAGGGCGATCAGTTCCGACGTGGAGCCTGCCTTGTAGTAATTATCGATCAGGAAGTGGCTCTCGGAGCTGCGATTGATGGTCTCAATGGGAGTATCGAAGGTAAAAAGCAGAGGCTCGATATCCCTGCACCACTGCGGCACAATGCTCTGTGGATCATGCGAAATGGCCAGCTCTTCGGCAGCTTCCAGGATGGATTGATATCCCGTGCAACGGCAAAGATTGCCTTCCAAAGCTGCCAGGATCGTCTCCTTATCGGGCTCTTTGATCGAAGCAAAGAGGGCAAACATGCTCATCACAAAGCCCGGGGTGCAATATCCACACTGACTGGCATGATGCTCCAGAATGGCGGTTTGAATGGGGTGCAGATCACTATCCGAACCCAAGCCTTCCACTGTGATCACATGCTTTCCGTGCAGTCTGGCTGCAGGATAGAGACAGGAATTGATGGCCTCGTAAACTATATTCCCTTCAAAAGGATGCGCAATCACCACTGTGCAGGCTCCGCAATCCCCTTCGTTGCAACTGCATTTGGTGCCATATAGATGCAATTTTTTATTTAGTAAGTCCAGGCTGCTGATTCCGGGAGCAAGCTCCAGGCTCTTCGCTTCACCATTCAAGTAAAAACCAATCCGGGTATAGGCGTGAATACCGCTTTGTATAAGGTCTTTTTCCATTTTATCACCTCGAGTCTATCTGAAGCGGGCTCAGATATTTTGTAAAGGATTTTCTGTGTGCTTATGGATCAGGCCTCAGAAAAAGCGGGTTCAAGCTCCCTTTTGGTTTCATGATAGAGCTCAAACAGGGTGGGAAGCTTTTGGGACACATCGTCTCCAATCCGCAGCAGATCCTCTACCTGGTGAACCGCGCTTGCCGGATAATCCCGATGGATATAGCGCATGCCAAAATCCGCTTTAAAAGGACGATACTTCAGATTGAGCAGGGGGATCAGGCAGCGTTGCAGAAAGGTGTGATACACACTCATGCTATCGATAAATAACCCACGCTTCACGGCTTTCTTCAGCTCTATTTCAAACACAAAATCGATCGCTGTGGCGCTTATATAAACCCTTTTGGCTATAGCCTGCAGCTCTTCATCGGGAGTGTTCTTTGTTTCAAGCAGATGCAGAGGATCATAGTGCACTCTGGCGCGGCCATGGCGGTCGGCTTCCGTAAGTTTGTGTGGATTATCCTGCTCTACTGTGCAGATATCGCAATAGAACAGCTCCGGTGAATCCTTCAGGAGATAGACGCATTGGCTCATGCCATGCCAGGAAGGCTCTGGAATCCTGAATCTGCGGGCAATGCCATGGTTCTGCTCCAAAATCTCGTCTAAAACGGCGAAGATATCATCTCCGGCTTTGTGTTTGGTGACGATGCTGAGATCCAGATCTGAATACGCATCCTCAAAACCGGTGGCAGCAGAGCCGCCTTCCCAGATTGCCAAGACCTCTTCCAGCGTCTTGAGATGTTCACAAAGATCAGCCGTGAGCTTTTCTTTATACTCAGTCATAATATCTCCTTATCCGGCTTCCAGCCATATTTGTTCATATCGATTTTGTGGCTCTTTGACACTTCAATTCCCTCTGCTTGCAGCATGCTTGCCTGCAAGGAGCCACCGGCATCTCTGGTCATCGCGATTTCGCCACTGGACTTCACGATTCTGTGCCAGGGCAGAGAGTATTTATCGCTACAACTATGGAGAATGCGCGATACCTGCCTGGCCCCGTTTGGAAAGCCCGCTAACCGCGCGATCAGAGCATAGCCGGCCACCTTGCCGCGGGGCACACTTTGCAGCACTTTGATATAGCGCAATGTGCTCTCTGATATGGGCATAACTATTTGCTTTTCTTGCGCTTCACCGGTGCTTTGATCTCCGGCTCACTCACGCGGATCAATTCGCACAGCGTTTGGGTATCTTCCCACTCATCTTCGGGGATCAGAAAGTACTCCTTGGCTCCCTGGTAGGGTGAAGCATATTCAGGATCTTTCAAAAAGGCCAGTCCGGCCTCTGTGGGTTTGACGAAGAGCTGTTCATCGCAGAGCATGGCCACCACCTTATCCCGATAGTATATCCCATATTCTCCGAACATCTTGCGGGCATAGACTCCTTCCAGAGTGCTCAGTTTGCTTAAAACATAGTCGGCAGTTTCTTGTTTTGTACCCATGTTTCGTCCTTTATCTGAATATCTTTGCTAAGCTGCAAAGCAGATGGGATCGGCCAAAAACGTCAAGAACTTTTTGCCGGATAGCGCTGAGATGAACAGCATGCACCGGAGAGCTGGGGGAGTCACGCCCGATTGATGATCTCGGATTTAGCTCCAGTTTAGCTCAAATTTCCCTCTTGCGAAGAGGGGATCATGAGATAAAGTAAAAGAAAAACCAAAGTGAGGCCAAGGGATGGGGATGATCGTGTGGAGATCTTGTGCCCTGGCCGAATAAAAATTGTTAGTCTTTTCAGTTCACTGGGATATATTGTTTTAGAGGCCGTTGATCCCCGCTAAGCTTCAAATAGCAGCCACAGTCGGATGCTTCGGTCTTTCCTGATGCTAAGCTAAGTATATTGAACACAAGGAGAACATACATGAAAGCCACAAAATTGCGTGACGGAATCTATTGGGTGGGAGGTATTGATTGGGACCTCAGAAACTTCCACGGCTACCTCACTCAGCGAGGCTCCACTTACAACGCATATTTGATCATTGACGAAAAAATCACCCTGATCGATAATGTGAAATACTATCTCTATGACGAGTTGATCGCCCGCATCAGTGATATCATCGATCCTGCCAGGATCGATGTGATCGTGCAAAACCATGTGGAGATGGATCATTCCAGCAGCCTGCCCATGTTGGCCAAGCTCTGCCCCAAAGCGGAGATTTATACCAATGCCAACGGCATCAAAGGCTTGAAGATGCACTTCAGGGATGAGATGAACTTCCGCGAGATCAAGACCGGAGACAGCATCAGCATCGGCAAACGCAGTCTGCACTTCATCACCACGCCCATGGTGCACTGGCCGGATAATCAGTTCACCTGGTGTCCGGAAGAAAGCATCCTTTTCTCGAATGATGCCTTTGGTCAGCACATCGCGTCTTCAGAGCGTTTTGCCAATGAACTCGCTCCCGGCATCGTGATGGAAGAAGCGAAGAAATACTATGCCAACATCGTGTTGCCCTATTCCAAGCAAGTGCAAAAGGTATTGGATATGGCGGCGCCACTGCCGATCAAGATGATCTGTCCCAGCCACGGCGTGATCTGGACGGAAGACAATATCGGTGATATCGTAGGGGCTTACAAGGATTGGGCCTACAATGTGTCTGATCAGAAGCAAGCTTTGGTGATCTACGACAGCATGTGGAAATCCACGCAAATGATGGCGGGTGCCATCGCTGAAGGCTTTGAAGAGATCGGGATCAGGGCGAAGCTGCTGAATTTGCAATGCAATCACATCTCAGATATCATGACCGATATCATCGATGCCCGCTTCATCGCGGTGGGATCGCCTACTCTGAATAGCTCCATTCTGCCCACGGTGGCGGCCTTTCTCTATTATCTGAAGGGGCTTTCGCCAAAAGATAGGATCGGTCTGGCTTTTGGCAGCTATGGCTGGGGTGGGCAGAGCATTCCCATCCTGCATCAGATGTTGGGAGATGCCAAAGAATGCGGCTTCGATATGCTGGAACCCATTAAGCACCAATACATTCCCTCAAAAGAGGACTTGCACAAGATCAAAGAAAACCTGATAACACAAGTAAAAGCAAAACTGGAGGAATCATGATCAGCAAAAAACTGATAAAAGCCATCAACGAACAGATCAACAAAGAACTCTTTTCAGAGTATCTCTATATCTCCATGCAAGCATGGTTTGCCAATCAAAACCTGGACGGCATGGCAGCCTGGATGGACGCGCAAGGCAAGGAAGAGCGCTTCCACGCCATGAAGTTCTATAACTACCTGATTGAGCGCGGCGGGAAGGTGGAACTCAAAGCAATCGCCACTCCCACGGTGGAGTTTGACAACCCGCTCAAAGCCTTCAAAATGGCTCTTGAACACGAGCAATTCATCACCAAAAGCATCAATGAGTTGATGGATCTGGCGATCAAAGAGAATGACCACGCTACCCGCAGCTTCTTGCAATGGTATGTGGATGAACAGGTGGAAGAAGAAGCATCTGTGGATAAGATCGTCAACATGCTTAAAATGGTGGGCGATAATGGCCATGGCATCATGATGATCGATCGTGAGCTGGGTCAACGCACTTTCAGCGCGCCTGCCACGGAAGAATAGCACTAATCAATGGGAAGCCCGGCTAAGCTCGGGCTTCCTCCAATATCGCCGGTGGGAGGTGAGATGAATCGCTTGACTACAGAAGATCTTTATACACGAATATTTAACTCCTCGGTGGTGGCCATCGGCCTCACTGATGTCAAGGGGAACTACCAGTTGGTTAATCCCGCTTGGTGCAAGATGCTGGGCTACACTCAGGATGAAGCTAAAGGTCTGTCAATCATCGATGTAACCCCGGCTGAAGACAAAGAACACAGCCAGACAAACTATGATAAACTGATCAGCGGGCAAAGCAGCAGCATCAGGATTCAACGCAGGTATCTCTGTAAGAATGGGGATGTTATCTGGGCTGATCTGCACGTTTCAGCGGTAACAGATTCCGACCATCAAGTATTGGGCGTATTGGGCATGTTTGTCAATATCGATCCCCTGATCATGGCTGAAGAAAACATGAATATGCTCAACTCTGAACTCACCAAAGCTAATATCGAGCTTCAGGTAGCGGTCGAAAAACTCAATAAGCTGGCTCGGCATGACGAGCTCACCAAGCTCTTCAATCGCAGAGTGTTGGAAGAGTTTCTGGAGCTGGAACTGCAACGTGTTAACCGCACTCAAAGGGGATTCACAGTAGCCATTGCGGATCTGGATGACTTTAAGCTGGTGAATGATACTTTTGGCCATGATTGCGGTGATGAGGCTTTGAAAGCCCTATCTCAGGTGCTACGCAAAGGCATTCGTAACATGGACGTGGTTGGCAGATGGGGAGGGGAAGAGTTTCTCTTTGTGCTTCCCGAAACTTCTCTGGAGGGTTCACGCATCGTGCTGGATCGTATTCGCCGACGGGTCAGAGAGATCGAACTCTTCTGCAATAATCAGGAGATCAGGCTCAGTATTTCGATCGGGATGTCCTATTGTCAGGGACAATGCGACCGGGATCATGTGATCAAAGAAGCGGACATCGCGCTTTATGAAGCCAAGCGCACTGGCAAGAACAAGGTAGTCTGCTATCAGAACCTGCCGATGGACTGCGGCAGGCCTTAGCCCTTTGTACTACAAATATTAAGCCCGGACGCTCCATGCATCCGGGCTTATTCGCTAATGGGACTATTTTATATCAATTGTTTGATCACTGCCTTGCCGGGGAAGCAGGCAGCTTCGCCAAGCTCTTCCTCGATGCGCAGGAGTTGGTTATATTTATCCACGCGTTCACTGCGGGAGATGGATCCGGTCTTGATCTGTCCGGTATTCATGGCCACAGCCAGATCCGCGATGAAGGTGTCGCCAGTTTCACCGCTACGATGGGAGACCACGCAAGTCCAGCCCGCTTTGTGAGCGGTATTGATGGCATCGATGGTCTCGGTGACGCTGCCGATCTGGTTCAGCTTGATCAGCACAGAGTTGGCCAGCTTTTCTTTGATCCCGCGTTTGATGAGCTTGGTATTGGTTACCAACAGGTCATCGCCCACGAGTTGGATCTTTTCGCCCAGGCGCTTGTTCATCAGAGCCCAGCCTTCCCAATCGTTCTCAGCCAGACCGTCTTCGATGCTGCAGATGGGGTATTTACTGATCAGGCCTTCGTAATAGCTGATCAGTTCTTCACTGGTGATCATCTTGCCATCAATGGCGTATTTGCCATCTTTTTGCACGAAGGATGAAGCAGCCGCGTCAAGGGCTATATAGAGGTCTTCACCGGGCTTGTATCCGGCTTTCTGGATAGCTTCCACGATCACGATCAGGGCTTCTTCATTGGAAGCCAGATTGGGGGCAAAACCGCCTTCATCACCCACGGAGGTGGCCAGGCCACGTCCTTTGAGGATTGCTTTCAGAGCGTGGAACACTTCGGCATTCATGCGCAAGGCTTCACGGAAGCTGGAAGCACCCAGAGGCATCACCATAAACTCCTGGATATCAACGTTGTTATCGGCATGTTCGCCGCCATTGATGATGTTGCTCATGGGTACCGGTAGAGTGATGGCATTCACACCACCGAGATAGCGGTAAAGCGGGATATCCAGTTCCATTGCCGAAGCTCTGGCTGCCGCCATGGATACGGCAAGGATGGCATTTGCGCCCAGCTTGGCCTTGTTTTCCGTGGCATCCAGCTCCAGCATCATCTGATCCAGATTGGCCTGTTGCAGGGATTCCATGCCCAAAAGCTCGGTAGCAATGATCTCATCGATGTTTTGCACTGCTTTCAGCACGCCCTTGCCCAGGTAACGGCTCTTGTCGCCATCACGCAGTTCGATGGCTTCGCGTTCACCGGTGGAAGCGCCACTGGGCACAGCTGCCCGGGCCACCACGCCACTTTCCAAATGAATATCGGCTTCCACGGTGGGGTTGCCACGTGAATCCAAAATCTCGCGTCCTTTAATATAGATAATCTCGGACATTATTTCCTCCTGTCTGTGATCTATAATTACCTTGATTTTAGGCCATCATTCCGGCAGCTAACTCGCTGTTTCAGAAAAGATAACCTGCTTTGCTCATTATGCAAGTTCGGCCAGCATGGTGCTCACCATCTCCACTGCCTGCACGATGCAGGAAGAGCAGTTGGCTTCGAAGGCTCCGGCTGCTCTGGCCTTTTCTTTTTCGATGGGATCGCTGACGTCGTAGCCCAGGATTGCCTTGCAATCGGTGGGGCCGATCTCAGCGTGCCAGCGCCTGAGCAGTTCCAGAGTGCACTCATCGGCACGGGCTTTATTGGCAGTGTTGTATTCATCGAATCCACAAGCCAGTCCCAAGGCCATCAGAGCTCCGGTCAATGCTCCGCAAGTAGCCGCCATGCGCATTCCACCGCCAAAGGGGGAAGCTAGCTTCAGAGCCAGCTCAAGGGGCATACCGTGATCTTCGGCAAACACGGAGAGCACGCTCTGCGCGCAGTTATAGCCTTCTTCATGCCTCAGATCGGCAAGCTCAGCTTTGCTCACTACTTGATCACCATGATCTTGCGGCTGATTGTGGGCTGATTGATGCTATCGATCTTCAGCAGATAGACTCCGCTACCCACAGCTTTACCATTGCTGTCAATGCCTTGCCATGCAAAGCGTTCAGTGTCCATCTTGCTGCTGAACACCTCTTGGCCACGAATATTATATATCTTCAAAACCGGTTTGGTGAAGCCCTTGCCTTGCAGCTTGAGAGTATTACCATTTTTGAAACTCACGGGATTTGGGTAAATCGCGAGTTCCGGCTTCTGGATCAAATCCTGATTGGAAGTGGGGAAATCGAAAGAAGCTACATCGCTGGCTTCGGATTCGATGCTGCCATCTGTGGCCACGATCCAAAAGCTGACCTTGCCATTTTGGTTGATGGAAGGCGCAAAATAGCTGTTAGCGCTGAAAGGAACCGTTGCAAAGAGCTGAGCTGCCTGGTTTTCCGGCTGCATATAGACGCGATAAGCATCGTAATCCGTGCCATCATAGGCAGGAGCTGTCCACCAGAGATCCATCGCATAAGCTGCTGAATTGCAGAGGTTTGCGGCTTGCAGTCGGAACTCATTGGGGCGTGAGGGATTGGCGCGATGATACTTTAGCCAGACTCCCGGCTGCACTTCCACGCTGTCCAGATAGCGATCCGCGTATCCTTCAGCATCATAGAGATAGCTGTGGTGATAGAGCAGAGCATAGCCGATAAAGGTCTGTTCCAGGATAATGTCCATCGCGGATCTGGTGACAAAGCTGATGCCACCGTTCTGATCGATGCTGCAGGTGATGAACCTCTGGATGGGAGTGCCATCTTCCACGTAATTCTGAATCCAGCTTTCGCCATGCCCCAGGTTCGTAAGCTTGGTATAGATCTGTCCCCAGCCAAAGTTGATCTCCTGCCAATCCGTGCCATCATAGTACTGGTGTTTATAGAGATAGCGATAGTCACCTTCGTCATAGAAATAATCAATCTTGTCCGGGGCAAAGACCAAAAAGCCCTGATACATGGGCCATACTTCCCTGCCCTCAATGTTCTGGACAGTGCCGCGTATTTCATAGTTATAGTGCTGCCAGGCATCAATATAGATGTCACCCAAAGGCAGATCACCATCAGCCGGATTGAAGGGCATCATTTGTTCCAAGCTATTCGGTGCTGCCCAGATTTCCCGCTCAGGATCAACGCCGGTGATCAGGGCATAAAACAGAGTATTGACATTGCTTTGGATGCTGAAGGGATTGCTTTGCAGCACATGGCTTTCCAGGATTTCCTGGCTGTTTACTTCAATCAGGAGCAGCTGCAATTCTTGAGGTTCAAGATCATCGTAATCTTCCGGATCCCAAGAGTATGAGCCGGTGATGGTGATGCCGGTTTGGGGCTCGAACCAAGGCTCAAAATCCACGGTGGGTAGCGAGGCACTGTCGTTACTATCCACGATCCCAATCGCGATTTCCGCTGCGGTATATACACCCCAATCGTTGTTTTCGGCCTTGATCACGTTTGCATTGTTCGAATAGCTGGCACAATAAACAGAATGCAAGGTATTGCTTTCATCGATGTTGTTCTGAATCACGTTTTGACCATGTGCCCAGGGGTGGTCTGAAGCAAGATCGCCCAGCACCGGCATGGCGTTTGTCGTGATGTAAAAAGCTGTAAAATTGCCGGTTAGCACGTTTTCGGCAATATAGGGCAAGGATGTGGCGCCACCGATCATCATCCCGGCTCCGCTATTGGTATCTCCGGGGATGAAGTTATTGATAATAGTGTTGTTATGCACAATACCGCTGGCATTCAAAAGGTAGATTCCGGTAAGGTTCCCTTCGATATGGTTGTATCTGATAATGGGATTGATGGCGCTGGCGCCCACCACGTCCCAGGCTGTGATGCCTTGTTTGAAATTGCTGTGAATGTAGTTGTGCTCGATGATGGGGTTATTTTGCCCACCGGTGGATTGATTGGAAAGCTGGATCGCGCCGTAATACTGGGGCACGTTGCCATTGTAGCGCACTTCATTGTGATGCACCCAGGCATTGCTGTTTTGAGGGATCAGGATGCCGTTTTGCAGGGTGTGCTCAATGAGATTGTGATGCACGTTCATCGCTGCCGGATTTGGGTTTCCGATGCCATAAAGGTGCAAGCCGCGCTGATTGTGGCTAAAGCGGCTATAGGAAACCTCCATCGGAGCATCCACGGCGTTGATGCCATACTCGGCATTTTCCACCACGATGTGCATGAAGTTGCTCTGCGCAGTGGGATTTTCCAGACGCAGTCCTTTCCACATTGCCACGGGCATCATCCCGCTTCTGAAATAAATGCTGTCCGCTTCGGTGCCGATGGCCTGAATCGAGCCTTCAGCATTGATCCGATAATTGCCCCAAGCCTGCACGATAACTCCCGGCAGGATAGTGAGTTCGCTGCCCTCGGGGACAGTCACATCGCCCACCAAAGCGTGAGGATTATTGGCCGGATCCCAGGTGCCGGATTGGATTCCGCTAACTTCAATGGCGCTGATCCCGCACAGGATGGCCAGGCTGAAAAGGATAAGAACTAATCGTTTCATTTTGTCTCCCATTTGTTTAGAGCTAAGCAAAAGGTGGAGAAGACACATATTGCCTGCTCCACCTCAAAAGCGGGTTTGATCTTACTCGCTGATGGCCTGAACCGGGCATGTGGCGATGCAGGCTCCGCAATCAATGCAAGTGCCTTCATCTACTACAGCTTTGTCGGCTTCCATTTTAAGCGCGCTAACGGGGCATACGTCCACGCAAGCTCCGCAGCCGATGCAAGTGTCCTTATCAATCTTTACTGCCATGATACAGCTCCTTAAGTGTTTTGCGACCAAGCTAATCTGCACCTTAATATCAGTCAAGCACTTTCTTGATCGTGATGATATCCTCTCCAGTACCCAATCCTTTGCTTTCGCTCCGGTTTACCCCCAGTTTACCTCATATTCTCTTCATGGCAAGAGGAGATCATGGGGTAAAGCAGAAGTAAAACAGAGCCCAATCAAAGGGTTTCATCCCTCAGTTCGGGTATATCCTACTAACATGATATACTTTCTGCTTGCCATATCCTCCTCATTTGGTATACTATCTATGCAGCCATGTTTGAGGCAAGGCTTGCAATGTTTACGCTAACAAGAGGTAATGTGATGAAATATATAGCAATACTGATGCTCTTATTAGGGACTAACCTGCTGTTCGGGCAGGTGATCTTTGAGGAAGACTTCAATGGTACGACAACGCCACCCGGTTGGATTACCGGAGGTTCTTTTGGCAGCAGTCACACGGACGTGGGAACCGCTAAAACAGATAGTGATTTGTTCAAGACTGATGGAGGAAACAGGTATCTGCGGCTAAGCGATAACGTCGCATGGAACAGAGGTTGGACATATTATGCCGCACAGAAGTTCCCGATCCTGGATCATTGGAAATTGACTATGGATGTCCGCATTGGTCGGTTGCATGATGGCAATCAAACGGCGAGCAGCGCGGATGGCCTCACCTTCGTGTTTCTGGACGCAAATACTGTGGAAACAGCTGGTGTCCTGGATCCCAACAAAGTGATCGGGGGTTATGGGCAATATATGGGTGCTCCCAGAGGTGGCTTGCCAAACTCCCCTGTAAATGGCGCTTTGGGATACACACCCGGATTATTGGGCTATAGCTTTGAGTTCGATCACTTCAGCAACTCCAGCGAGCCATCTACAGAATATATCCACTGGGTATCGCTCAAAAACTGGGCTCATTCCGGTTTGGGGATAGATCTTTCTCCAGACCCCAATTTCTACTTCAATAACGGCTGGCAGAGGCTGGAGCTTGAAGGCAACAATGGCATCCTCACTGTGCGCTACAAATGGAATGGCAGCAGCTATTCGGCAACTCACACCATGGATACCCTGAATCCCTCCAATCCATCCTGTGATCCGCTGTATGACTACATGGCATATTTTGGAATCGGAGCAGCCACCGGCCAGAGATTTGCAGCGCATGAAGTGCGTTATGTAAAACTGGAGATGATCGAGGATGAAACTCTGCCAGTGGCGCTGTCAACCTTCACTGCCATCCAGACATCAGTGAACAACGTGCGCTTGAATTGGACCACTCAATCGGAAACCGGAGTGGGAGGTTTCTATATCTATCGCAATCAGCAGCAGCTCTTAGAATCCGCAAGGATTGTGAGCCCCCTTATCCCGGCAACAAACACTGCCAATGCCCGAAGCTATCAGTTTCTGGATTCCGAGATCACCGAACCGGGTGTGTATTATTACTGGCTTTCGGTCTCCAATCTGGATGGCAGCGATGAGTTCTATGGACCGGTGCAGCTAGCTAATAATACAATGCCAAATCAGAATAATCCGACGACTCCCTTGCAAACCACCATCAGCAAGGTTTACCCCAACCCCTTCAATCCCAGCACGACTATCAGTTATAGCCTTAAATCTCCTGCGGATGTGCGCTTTGAGCTGTATAACGCCAGAGGACAAAAGGTCTTTGATAGGCTTATGGGCAGCTTGGCAGCAGGGAATCATAAGTTGGTCTTTGAAGGCAAAGATACAGGTGGTCAGCCGCTGAGTTCAGGGATCTATTACCTCATCATGAAGGCCGGTTTAGAGCAGAGCAGCAGAAAACTTGTATTGACAAAATGAGACCCGGCATCGAAGTACCGGGTCATTAACTTGGTGAAGAGAGTGATTACTTCATCAGTATCATCTTGCGTTGCAGGGTTCGCTCATTGGCCTGAAGGCGATAGAGATATACTCCGCTGGCCACGCTTTGGCCATTATCATCCAATCCGTCAAAGATCACGCTGTGCTTGCCGGCAGATTGATTGCCGGGTTTGTAGCTGCGCACCAATTGTCCCTTCAGATTGAAGATCTCGATCTGCACCTCGCCGGGCTTAGCCAGACTGTAGGTAATAGTGGTTTCGGGATTGAAGGGGTTGGGGAAGTTTTGGTGCAAAAGGGCTGCGGGCTCCACGGGATTGACCATGTTCGCGTTTAAGGTCGCTGTGCCGGTTACCAGCTTGATATTATCGATAGTCCAGCCCGGATCGGTGAGTTCATCAGCAGTGCTGCTATCCTGCAAGCGGAATCTGAGATAGACGCTTTGGCCGGCGAGGGAAGATATATCCACATAGGTATCCTGCCACCAATCCTGGCGTCCGGAATTGATCCAGAGCTGAGTCCAGCTTTGGCCATCGGGTGATGCTTCCACGCGGACTGGATCGTGATCCCATTCGGTGTGGAGGTGGGACTCAAAAGTGAGCAAGGGGCTTGATCCGGCGGGAATCTGGATGGGGTTTGCGGTCTTGATCCAGACGTTGCAGTTTTGGGCGTAATGACCGCGTCCACCCCAGCTGTCGGTGATGGCATGACCGCTCTCGCTGAGGTCACTGATGATCACCCAGGGGCCTTCGATTTCCCACTGCGCGGTGTCGGATTCCCAGTCTTCTTCAAAGAGTACGGTGGCCGGGCTCAGGTTGAAGTGTTGCACTTGCGAGCCGGGATGCAAATTGACAGTACCCAGATATGGGTAATAACCATCGGCAGTGATCTCGATCTGATATTCGCCCTCATAGCCGTGGTAGATGTAATCTCCTGTAACCCAAAGGGTGTCCGGCACTACGTCTTTGATGATGATGCGAGCCGGGATACCGGTGCCACTGCTATTGATCGTGCCATACATCACGGCTTCATCTTTGGGAGCCAGTCCCAGATCGATGGTTGTCCAGGAACTATTGTGAACGGTCAGTCCATAGAGTATGGTGTCCCAATAACCCTTTTTCCGGGCATGAATGGTGTAGCTGCCAGTGGGCAGGGGTTTAAAGAATCTGCCTGTATCTGGATTACTCAGGCGTGGCTTAAACCAGGGAGCGTGGCGTTCCTGGATGATGATCTCTGCTTGGATTGGCTCTTGAGTGGAACTGTCGGAAGTATGTCCGGTCAGCATGGAGTTCGAAGGCACAGCTGTGGAAAACATCAAAGCGCGGTTCATCATCCACCATACACCGTTTGTGGCGCGTTGGATGGTGTTCAGCATCAAAGGCTCTTCGGGTTGCAGATTGCGTGTGCCCACTTCGATCAAGAGCTGGATGGTGCCATATTCCTTGTACATCCAATCGTGAAAAGCACCTCTGCGGCTGGCATTGGGATAATACTCATAGGGAGTCCCGTTTTCCTTCAAGATGGTATTTGCCACGCCTTGGGCGATGCTTTGGGCAAAGGCAAAATCGGGAGAAGGACGGATGTCTTTCCAATTGAAGGAGTAATAGACTTTCTCGCTGAAGTTTCCGCTACGCGAGGAGTGCCAGCAGATGCTATAGACAAAGTTCTTTTGATCGCAGAGGTTCTTGATCGCGATCACTTCGCTTTCGCTCATCGGATATGGCCCACGGTAGTAATCATATACCTCTGTGCCACCGGGTTGCATCAGGGTGTCGCCATGAGTAAAGTTGAAGTCAAAATTGCGGTTGATATCCACGCCGTCAATGTCATAGCCCACCAGGGGTGAAAAGTCAAAGATGCCGTTGTTGTTGTTATCGCGCTTGTTCTTGCGATATGAAGTATCGAGATTGGCGGTGACCACATTGTGCCCTTCGGGATTAAGAGTGGGGATCCACCAGCTTTCTAACTGGTTGATCCACATGCTATAGGGCATCTGATTGCGATTGGCCAGAATCTGATGGATGTTGCTGAGCGTGATCTCCACGCCCAGAACCTCTTCGGCATGCACCTGGCCCACAAAGAGCAGGGCCGGACGCTCCCAATCGCCTTCCACATTGGCAGAAATCTGCATGGCATAGATGGGCACCTGGTCTTCCTGACTGTAGCCGATCATGTGCACTTTGGCGATATCAGGATGTGCTGCCTCCAGGGCAAACATCTGACTTGTGATCTCGTCATAAGTGTGATAGCAAGAAGGCAGTGTCGCGTTTAGCAGATATGGTAAGGCTAAGACGACCAACAAGATAAAGGTGTATTTACGCATGGTTTACTCCAGATAAGTTAGCTTATTATGCTATAGGGTATGCAATTTCTGCTCCAATACCGGATAATCATGCTTCTTGCAGGTATGTCTCCAGCAGCTTTAAGGTGTTTTCGATGGCCTGAGTGTGGGTGCGTTCATAGCCATGAGAGGCGAAAACTCCGGGGCCGATGAGCCCGTGTTTGAGGTCATGCCCTGCTCTCAAGGCGCCCTCCACGTCTGAACCATAATAGGGATAGATGTCGATGGCATATTGCAGCTTCAGCTTCTCTGCCAGACGAACCAGACGGTCGGTGACGTCATAGTCATAGGGGCCTCCGGAATCCTTTGCGCAGATGGAAACCTTGTATTCGTCCGTGCCCAGGTCGTCCCCCACCGCGCCCATATCCACGGAGATCATTTCAGCCGTGTCCGTGGGAAATCCGGAAGCGGCACCGTGGCCAACTTCTTCATAAGTAGTAAAAAGGATGTCGGTCTTGCGAGCGGGTTTTAAGTTGCCATCCTTTACTTCTTTGGCTAAGGCCAAAAGGATGCCCGCGCTGGCTTTATCGTCCAAATGGCGGCTCTTGATAAATCCTGATGGAGTAAGCATGGTGCGGGAATCCAAAGAGACAAAATCTCCGGGAGCAATCCCGAGTTTCAGGGTATCTTCCTTGCTTTTCACGATCTCGTCCAGAACTATCTCCATATTGGCATCATCGCGCTTGCTGGAGCCGGAATCGCTATATACATGAGCAGCCGGGCCATTGATATACACCGTTCCGGTGTAGGTCTTACCATTTCTGGTGTGGATGGTGACGTTCTCATTTTCGATGTTGTTTTCCGGATAACCGCCGATCTTGGTGAAGCGCAATCTGCCATTACCCTTGATGGCACGCACCATGGCGCCCAGGGTGTCGATGTGCGCAGCCAATACCAGGGGATTGCCTTCCCCGCCCAGATCGCAGAGCACCGAGCCTTTGCGGGAGATTGTGGGGCTGAAACCCAGATTGTGAAGTTCCTGAATCAGGTATGCTGTAGCCATTTTGGTGAAACCGCTGGGGCTGGGAGTTTTACAGAGCTTGAGGATCTGCTCCACTGCGTAATCGGTATAGTTCATTGTATCTCCATCTGTTTAATATCTTTATGCGTGTGCTTCCAGGCATTTGCGATGGTATTCTATGTTGGCATTCAGGATTGTGGGGAGATCGGGATCGGTTATCTGGATGGCCTTTGCCATGGTTTCTTCCACCAGAGCATGGATGTCCGTGAAGCGGATGCGCTCGCTGAGAAAAAGCTGCATGGCTGCTTCAACCGCTGCATTGACCACGGTGGGCATCAAGCCTCCGGCCAGGCCCGCTTCCAAACCCAGATAGTACAAGGGGTAACGCTGCCGGTCAATGCCCTCAAAACTCAGCTGCGCGTGTTGTATAAGATCTGTCTGCACCAGCCTGGATGCGTAACGCTCAGGATAGCTCAGCGCGTAGAGAATGGGAATCTTCATATCCGGATAGCTGAGCTGAGCCAGATGCGAGCCATCGATGAATTCCACCAGAGAGTGGATCACCGATTGCGGATGGATGATGGCCTCTATCTTGCTGTAAGGCATAGCAAATAGCCAATGCGCTTCCATCACTTCCAGGGCTTTGTTGAACATCGTGGCACTATCCAGAGTCACCTTTGCGCCCATATCCCAATTTGGGTGTTTCAAAGCCATAGCCGGCGTGATCTTGCTGAAATCCTCCAAAGGCAGATTGCGGAAAGCCCCACCGGAAGCCGTGATGATCAGCTTGCGGATTTCAGAGGAAGGATGCTTGCCGATGGCCTGAAAGATGGCGCTATGTTCACTGTCCACCGGGATTATCTGCTTCTTACCTCGCATTTTGGCTACCAGATGGCCACCCATCACCAAAGATTCTTTATTGGCCAAAGCCAGGCTTTTGCCCGCTTCCAGAATGGCGAAAGTGGCTTCTATCCCGGCTGATCCTCCGATGGCATTGAGCCCGATGTCATAATCCTCATTTCTCAGCAATTGGAGTAGTTCTGAGGCACCGAAGTAAATCCTCAGCTTGGGGTTCTCGTGGCGGATTTGCTCTTGCAGAGCCGGATCTTTGATGCCGGTGAAGGCCAGAATGGGGATATCAAACTCTCTGGCCAGCGCGCATAGCTTATGATGTTGACTATGAGCAGCAGCAAGGCTGATCTTCAAAGAAGAGGCTTGCTCACGCGCTACTTCAAAGGTGGAAGTGCCGATGGAGCCGGTGGCCCCCAATAGGGCAATCTTCTTCACCATTGATAGGATGCGGATATCCTTTGCGAAAAGCCCAGACCATCATCGGAATTGCCCTTGAAAGCATAGTCCAGCCCCCAATTGCTGATGCCGAGTCCCATGCCGGCTGTGAAGGCATCCACGTCGTAGCCTGCCATCAGAGCCAGCTGAGGAATCACTTGCAGCATCATTCCGGCATGCAGGTCAGCACTGAGGCCAGAGTTGCTGAAGTTTGACGCAGTGCCCCGTTCCTCCGGATAAGTCTGAGCGCGAAGCGCTAACAACAGAGGAATCCGGTATTTACTGATCGAGCTTTGGTAGCCCAGTTCCAGATCCAGATTGGGCAATGCTATCTCGTGCTCACCGCTCTCCCAAAGGATTTGGGTGCCAAAGAAATCGCGCAGATTAGCGCCGGCCGCAAAGCCTTTGCCCATGTCCAGATATGCGCCCAGATCTGCCCCAATGCCATAGCCCGAATGCTCTGCCAAAGAGCGATAAGCCAGCTTGGGCGTGATGCCCAGAGCAAAACTGGGACTGATCTTGCGGGCAAAGCTGCCGCTGAGGATAAAATCCTGATTGGTAACGGTTTTCCACACATAAGGGCGGTTATCGTTGCTGATCTCGGAGTTTTCGTCTTCGAGGCGGGTAAGCTTGATTTTGTCTATGGCCAGGTGATTGATATTGATGGCGGCACCGCTGTCTAAACGCAGAGACATTTGGTTTTGAGCCAGAAGGCCTTCAAAGTGATTGCTGCGCATGAGCTCCACCGCGTTCATGCTGCTTTGCGCGAGACTGGCAGGATTCCACCATCCGGCAGCATTGAAGCCATCCAATGTGAGTCCGGTATTGCCCATGGCCTGGTTTTTTACGCCGGGGCTAAAGCTAAAGATCTCGCCAGCATACTTTGTAGCATACATGGCACTCAAGCAGAGCAGGATCGCTAAGATCAGGGATACGCGTTTCATAATTCTTCCTCCCGGATATTATAATCGGTCTATGGAAGATAAAAAAGAGAAAGTGGTGGGCCCAGAGGGACTCGAACCCCCAACCATCCGGTTATGAGCCGGAAGCTCTACCAGCTGAGCTATAGGCCCCATCACTGTAGCGTTCATAAGTTTTTGATATCCGCTTTTTTGTCAAGCGGAATGTGCATCAGAGTTTGGCGGCTATGCTCACCATCTTGCCGGGCACCACGATGATCTTCTTGATCTCGGCTCCTTCCAGGCTGCGTGCCACATTGTCCACCTTCAGCGCTTCGGCCTTCAGGCTTTCGGTGTCCATATCCGATGGCACTTCCATCTTACCCCGCAGTTTACCGTTGATCTGGATCACGTAAGTAACGGTGTCCTGCACCAGATATTTCTCTTCATAACCTGGCAGGCCGCTTTCGTGCAAGAGCCCTTCAAAGCCCATCATTTGCCAGAGTTCTTCGGCCAGATGCGGCGCAAAGGGATAGAGCAATTGAGGGATGATGCCACATGCTTCCGCGTAAACGGCAAGCTCATCCTCGTTCAGGCTTTGCGGATTCTTGATCGCCACGCACTTATTCAAATGTTCCATAATGGCGGCAATCGCGGTATTATATTGCATGCGTTGCAGGCTGTCATCCAGCCATTTCTTGGTGCAATGATGCGAGCTGAAGAGTAGCCCCTTCATTTCGGAAGAGAGTTTATCGACATCTGCTTCAAATGCCAGTCCCCGTTTGATGGCATCCAGATTTCCTTCGATCAGGCGATGGATGCGGTTCAGGAACCGGAAAGCGCCCATCAGCGCGTCATCGTTCCATTCCACGTCCTTTTCGGGAGGTGAAGCAAAGAGCAGATAGACGCGCAGGGTGTCACTGCCAAAGCGATCGATAATGTATTGCGGATCAACGGTGTTGCCCTTGGATTTACTCATTTTGGCACCGTCTTTGAGCACCATGCCTTGGGTCAAAAGACGCGCGAAAGGTTCGTTGCCTTCCACCCAGCCCAAATTGCGCATGAATTTATAGATGAATCTGGCATAAAGCAAGTGCATGCAGGCGTGTTCGATACCGCCAATATATTGATCCACAGGAAGCCAATACTTGGCTTTTGCGGGATCAAAGGGCAGTTTATCGTTTTTGGGGTCGGCATAACGCGCGTAATACCAGGAAGAATCCACAAAGGTATCCATGGTATCCGTCTCACGTCTGGCATCCTCACCGCACTGAGGGCATTTGACATTTAGCCATTCGGGAACGCTCAACAGCGGATTGGAAGTGGTTTTTCCCACTTGCACGTTATCCGGCAACAGCACTGGCAAATCCTCATCGGGAACGAGCACTATGCCACATTTGGGGCAATGGATAATGGGGATGGGATTGCCCCAATAGCGTTGACGCGAAATGCCCCAATCGCGCAACCTGTAAGTCTTGGTGGCTTCGCCCCAGGCATTGTCCGCGATCCAGGCTGTGATTTTGGACTTGGCTTCTACGCTGGGGATGCCGTCGAAGTGCTCAGAATTGGCCATGATACCGGGCTCGATATAGGCTTCCCGCATATCTTCTGCTACCAGGTTTTGCTCCCAGTTCTGGATCACCACCTTGATTGGAATGTCATACTTGCGGGCAAACTCAAAATCTCTCTGATCATGGGCAGGAACAGCCATCACTGCGCCGGTGCCATAATCCATCAGCACATAGTTTGTGACCCAGATTTGCACTTTGTGTTTATTCAAAGGATTGATGCAATAGCGTCCGCTAAAGATGCCTTCCTTGGTAGTTTCCGCACTGCCGCGCAAGACCTTGTCTTCATTGATCACTTTCTTGCAAAAGTCATGCAGAGCGTGGTTTTCCGGCTCCTCAGCCAGCCATTTTTGCACCAAAGGATGCTCCGGCGGCAAGGCCATGAAGGTGACGCCATAGATGGTGTCCGGACGAGTGGTAAAGACGGGGATCAGAGTGCCGTCTGCTTCCAGAGGAAACTCGATGCGTGTGCCTTCACTGAAGCCAATCCAGTGTTTCTGCATGGTCATCACCCGCTCCGGCCATTCGACCACATCAGAGAAATCCAGCAGCTCTTCGGCAAAGTCAGTGATGCGGAAGTACCATTGTTCCAGCTCTTTCTGTTCCACTTCCGAGCCGCAGCGCCAGCAACGGCCATCTTCCACCTGCTCATTGGCCAACACCGTGTTGCAGTCTTCGCACCAGTTTTGGAAGCTCTTTTTGCGATACACCAGGCCATCTTCGTAGAGCTTTTTGAAGATGTATTGACCCCAGTGGTAATAATCCGGACGGCAGGTGCTTACCTCGCGTTCCCAATCCAGCAGGAAACCCATGCCATCAAACTGTTTGCGCATATTGGCGATGTGCTCTTCGGTGGTGATGCGGGGGTGGGAATTATGCATGATCGCGTAGTTTTCTGCGGGCATACCAAAGGAGTCATAACCCATGGGTTGCATAGCATTGTAGCCTTCCATCAGCTTCAGACGGGTGATGGCATCGCCGATCGAATAGTTTGAGGCATGACCGATGTGGAGAACTCCGGAAGGGTAAGGAAACATTGATAGTACATAATACTTGGGCTTGTCGCCCCCGTCGGGCGCATTTGCTATCTTACGATCTTGCCAGATCTTTTGCCATTTTGCTTCAATCGCGGAAAAAAGGTATTCCATGCAGTTCTCCATTTTGGCCTATCGCCATTAGTGTATATTTTATCAGTATCTTGCAAGGACTTTGATCGGGGTTTTTTGTCAAGCCTTTTGTGGCTCAGCTAAACTCCAAAGGAGACTTTATGCTGGTCTTCTTCCGGGCAATGATTATCCTTTCATCGATAGCTCAGCATGCTAAAGCTGCTACAATAAATTCAATTAGGGAGTACAAATGAAGAAACTAATGCTTATCGTAGTCCTCGGTCTGATGGCGATCACAGCCCTCAGCGCGCATCCTGCCGCCAATGTGAAGGCGCAATACGACGCAAAAACTTCGATCCTTACCGTTGAATATGGACACAAAGTAAGGGATGCCAGCGGTCACTATATCTTTAACGTCACGATTGAAGTAAACGGCAAAAAGATGGTCGAACAAAACCTCTCTGCCCAGGAAAGCCTGGATGGAGGCACTTTGGTGTACAAACTGGCAAATCTAACCAAGGGTGATCAGGTGAAAGTCACCACCGATTGCAACAAGGGTGGCAAGAAATCCACCACCCTCAATGTTCCCTGATTCCTATCAAAAGCATAGTTTAGGGCTTGCTCGCTTGGGCAGCCCTATTTCTTTTTCTTGGGTTTGATGCCAAATATCTGGCTTTTAATCCATTGCCAGTTCAGGTAGATGTGGCATAAGGCCAGGATAAAAAACACGATGCCGGCGATCTCGTGGATCTTGCCCACTCCATCCGCGTCATATTGAAAGCGTCCCGGCACTTTGTACAAAATCATCGCTACGATCGTGACTACAAAGGCCAAAAATAGCAGGGGATTCAGGATCTTGAGGATCTTGTTATTCATGAGATACTCCTTTTGTTCAGTTTTACAGCCAAATCACACTTAGTTCTGATCTGGCCTGAGAGTCAAGTAATAAGATTATCATACTATACGACAGGGTGCGTAACTCAAAGTTACAGCCCACTTTAGCATCGTAAATTGTATCGTAAATTGTAAATTGTAAATCGTAAATCTTAAATCGTCCCTCCCCTGTGGCAGTTAATCAAGCGATCATTCCCCCTTAATCAAGCGTTAATTATTAACGCTTGATTAACGCTTGATTATGACTTGATTAACGCCCTCAAATGAGGGGGAAAGGCGTAAACGATTTACAATTTACGATTTACTTTACGATTTACGATTTACGATGGAGTTATTGCCGCACCACCTTTGGAGTTATTGCCGCTTGATCAGGTCAGGCACGCCGGTGAATTCTACGCTACCGATCTTTTCAGAAAAGCCCTTGATCTCCGGGCGGCAATGACTTCAAACAGCAGGTCAGCAACGTAGCTATCCGTTGCTACGACGCCCCATGGGCTGCCAAGCTCTGGGCTGCCATGCTCCTGCTTGGCAGAAGCAGCTTTGGCTGCTTATCTGAAAAGGCCTGCGGCCTTTGTGGCAAGCAGGAGCTTGCCACCCCAATGTAGATGCTTCATCCTGAAGCAGAAGTGTAGATGCTTCATCCTGAAGCATACACATTTAGATGCGGGGCATTCCACACGCAAACGTCAAGATGACGTTTCTACATTAGCGATCACGCTGCTTGAACTCCAATCCTTCGGATAGAAGTCCAAGGGGGAGGGCGATCACGCTGCTCGAAGTCGAAAGCGCTTGTCATCTTCGTCTCCGCTGTGGGCTTTGGAGGCGCATGGGATTGGTTTGGCTTCACGAAATTGGGATAGCGCTATCAACTCCGAGGGAGGCACCTTTGGAGTTATTGCCGCTTGATCAGATCAGTCGTTGCTCGTCAATATTCTAAACCATAGCCATAGGGGAATAGGGGGCTGTAGCCTTCATCGCCCAGGTTCCAGTTTTCATCGTCGTATCTGGGCCAGGAGAAGCTGAGCTTTCCTTGCATGGGATAATCGCCAAAGATCACGTCTGCCACGCCCTGACCTTCCGAACCGGGGAACCATGCTACTACAAAGGCTTTGACTTCGGCCAGTTCCTGTTCGATCACCAAAGGCCGGCCACAGATCATGATTGCGACCACGGGGATTCCCTTGGCGGTGACATTTCTGATGGTCTGAATGTCTTCCGGATGCAACTGATGCAGATAGAGATGAGTGCCATAGGGGCCTTGTTTCATCACCGGCATCTCTTCCGCGTCCAGATATTCCTCAGAGGTGGAGCCCTTGCTGATCTTCAGACCCTTGGCCAGGCCGCCCACGCGGATATCTCCCAACATCTCGGCATAGGGCACTTCGCCGATCACCACGATGGCGAGATCGTGTTTGGTTGGATCGGCATCGGAGCCATCGTCACTAAGCACGGCATTGGGTGCCACCGCGCTGATGCCTTCCCAAATGGAGGTTCCGCCCACGATTGCGGAATCCCAGGAAATGGCTTTGGCATCGGCAGGATCGCGCAGTTTATCGTGATCTGCCTGATCATATTCACTGGTATCCAGAGGTTGCTTATCATTCACGCCTTGCCAGGCAACGGTGAATCCACCGCATTGATGACCGCGGTTATGGGCGTTTTTTCCGGTAACCAGAATCCGGGCTTGTTTGTTCAGAGGCAAGATCTTATCTTCATTTTTGAGCATAACCAGGGATTTACGTACTGCTTCCCGGGCTACCGCGCGATGTTCGGATGAGCCAAAACAAGAGTGATCCAACGACAGGGGACGCATTGCGGGGCGAGGTTTTTCGAACATTCCAAAGGCATATTTTACGCGCAGGATGCGGCGCACAGCATCGTCGATGCGTTCCATGGAGATGCGGCCGCTCAGCACATTGGCTTTGGTGAGTTCGATGAATTCCTGCCAACGGGAAGTAACCATGAACATATCCAGGCCGGCATTGATGGATTGCACCACGCATTCATTGTAATCTTCATCAAGATAGTCGATGCCATCCCAATCCGAGATCACGAAACCTTCAAAACCCAGCTCACGTTTGAGCAAATCGGTGATGAGATACTTGTGCCCATGACATTTAACAGAGTTCCAGCTGCTAAGCGAGACCATCACGGTGAGTACTCCGGCATCAATGGCCGCTTTGTAAGGCGGAACGTGGATCTTTCTCAGTTCATCATCAGTGATGCACATATCGCCCTGATCGATGCCGTGCAGAGTAGCACCATCGCCCACCCAGTGTTTGACGCAGGCTATCACCTTGTCTTCCTGAAAATGCCCTTGCAAGCCATAGACAAAGCGAGGCGCGTATTCCGCTACGATCCTGGGGTCTTCTGAATAGCTTTCGTAAGTTCTACCCCAATGATCATTGCGAGCCACAGCCAGGGTGGGCGCGAAGGTCCAATCCACTCCGGTAGCAGCGATTTCCCTGGCAGTAACCGCGGCAATACGTTCCAGGAGATCGGGATCATGCGCTGCGCCTAAACCGATATTGTGAGGAAAGACCACAGCGCCTTTCACGTTTGTATTGCCGTGAATGGCGTCCACGCCATAGATCAGCGGAATGGCGAGGTGTTCAGCATCTTCTTCCATGGAGGCTGCCCAATAGGCATCATTCATGGCGATCCAGTCTTCCGGTCGGTTTTCACCGGGAACCGAGCCACCACCACTGAGCACAGACCCGATGTGATACTTCTTAACTTCCTCAGGGCTAATGAATTGGCGTTCCGGCTGCAACATCTGTCCGATCTTCTGTTCCAGAGTCATTTTGGCCAAGAGGGCCGATACTTGTTGTTCAAGCTCTTTCATTATATTCTCCTGTTTAATCATTATCTGTGTTGCCTACCTTTTCAGTTCGATGACAATGCGGCGGATCTCACGATTACGCACTTTTTCGGCCATGTCTCCCTGCAAAATTGCGCCTTGGACGGTGTGGACATCGCCAGCAAGATCGGTGAGCTTCCAGGAATCCACCACTGGGGCATCAGCACCAAAGGTATCCTTGCGCAAGGGGTTATGGTAGCTGACCAGGATTTCTCCCAAAAACATGAAGCTAAAGGTGTTTGCTTCGAAGCTGATTTGCTGCCATTCGTTTTGAACATAGAGCCGGGCTTGGGAAGCGGACTTGGTGAAGAGCCAAGCCGGTAGGATCGGGCTAAACTGAAGCTGTAATTCTCCATTAGCACTGATGCTGAAGGGTTCTTTACCCACAACCATGAGCTGGAGAATCTGGATAAATTCGGCAGTTGCTCCGCTGAGACGAGCCACAAAGCCATTGCCATGGAGTGAGGGATCAGGATTGTTGCTGCTGACGATGAAGGAGGAGTTTTCCAAGATGCTTCTGCCGTAGGTTTCGGGCTTGAGGAAGGGGATAAAGACGTTTTTGAAGTCCCGATAGAAGCTTGTGTAAAGCTCGTTACGCAGCAATTCCAGCATGTATTTATATTCCATGTGCAGCCAGATTGATTCGTTCTCAAACCATCCGGGTGAAAAGGTTCTGGCTCTGCCAATTTCCATGGGCTGATCGGCAATGGATTCATTTACCTTGTACATCATGAGTTTATGGTCAAAGAGACCGCTGTTCAACACATTGGCGCTAAGTTTTTGGGCATCTTCAGGCTTAGGCTTACTATGCAGATAGTGCACCGGGCCTTCCAGGAACAAGGGTAAAGCTATGTGCTTGAATGCCTTTACTCTGAAGCATGGCAAGCCCCGTTGGTTGAGCTTGGGCACTTGGTTGCCTTCAGAATCGCGTCGCATGATTGCTTCATAATCCACCGGTTCATTGATAAAATAGGTGTAGATCACGCCATCTTTTTGCTGCTGGGCTTGCTTGATCCCGATCTCGAGTTTACGCAAGCCAGCCTCAAAGAAGTCCCTTAAAAGGCTCAGGCCTATCCTCTGTTCCCGACCACTGACTCCCATGCGGGTTGCGCTGCGATACTCTTCCTTGATGGCGTTGGATTTATCCCAGTATTCGAAGGCCGATACGCCCTCATCGAACAAGGGAATCATAGCTGAGATAAACTCACTAAGTTCCTCGTAAACCAAAAGATCAGAGTTTTGGTGAACTACTTTGTCCATGGCTTGGAGCAGAAACTGGATGTGACGCTTAGTTTCCAGAGTCTCACTGATGCTGGAGCCGAAGAGTCCGGGCATGCCATTCAAAGCGTCATACCATCCGGGTTTCCCGGCTTCCATTTCGATGCCCACTCCTTCCGCGTCCAGAGAGGCCAGCTTGTTGACAATGATGGAGAGCATTTTCACGAAAAGATTGGTATGATACACGTCACCTTTGCCATAGTGTTTGCGCACTTTGTTTCTATCCCGGCTTCGGGAATCGATGAGTTTTTCCTTCTCTTCGTCATAGACCACGCTGTCCAGCTGCATGGGCTTGCCTTCCCAGATCACATAGGTGTCATCCCTGCCTTGCACGCGGTGGGGATTGTCGTAAAAGCTAAATTGGCAATAATCGAACAAAATGTGCTTGAGCTGCTCTGGATATACGGTCAGGTAGTTTTCCAAAAGATCCAGATTGTAAAACCAGTGATCCACCCAAAAGCCTTCACCATAGCCGGTCTCATACTTCTTGTCACTGATGCCTAAAAGGTCACCGATAAAGGTGTTTTTATCCCCCAAGAGTGGGATATTCTGTTCACTAAGCCACATCAGCAATTCACCGGGTGTGAAGGTATTCTTGAGATACTTATTGGTGAGAGCTGCCTGCTCCGGGCTGAGATATTCGGTCAGGATCTCGTTGAGCCTGGCATCATTATTGCAGGAGAAACGGATCTCTTTGATCACCAGCGGATTAAAGCCATCCAATTGGATCAGATTGAAGAATTGCAGGACATTGCCTTCCCGTACATCAGGATTGAAAAGCAAGTCTGAACGACGGTTCTGGTTTACGTCCCGATAGTTACCGTTACCCTGTGAATAAGGGGTTGGGTTCAGTCGATAGTCGTTGTAATCCCGTTCCAGGTCACCATGTTTGCGGGAATACAGATGCAGCGTTGTAGTGCTGTTTTTGCCTTTGATGGTGTGGGGAAAGCCACCACGCAGCACGTTGTCCATGAAGTTTTGACGGGCATAGTGGTCCAGGGCTGGATCCGAACTCAGGATAAAATTCTTTTGTGTGAGTTCGCTCACAATATCGCTATTCTCTTGTTCCTTTTGCCGGACGTAAGAGCTTTGGGTAATGCGCGGAACCAGGGAGTTCAGCAGCTTTTCCGAGGCCGCGTGACCGATCACGGAAGTATAGCAATGGCTGGCACTGGCAGCAATCTCTACGGCAAAGGCACCCATGGCGCAGGGCAGACGGTTTTCGTAGTTTTGATCCAGAGTAAGCTGAGAAAGCGGTTCAGATACGAACTGCTCGGGGTGGCTGTAATCGCCACGGATACCAAAGATCCTGGCAGGATCATACACGGGAGGGACGATCTGCCCATCCGGGCCAAAGCCCAGGTAGAAGTTCCCTTTCGTGATACGGACAACGTCCGGTCGATCCGCAGGTTCTACCTTCAGCTTGTAAAATGGCACATTGTGTTCGTAGTTGGTGACTTCCACAAAGGCTTCAAAGAGCCTGCGCATGTGTTTGAGTCCAAAATCATCCAATCCGTAGGGGATGATGAGCGGCAAACCATCCAGCACTTCCAGTTTCACAGCTTGCGAGTTCAGATTCCGGATACTGAGTTTGCGGATCAATCCTGCATATTCATCCTGGGGGACATTAAAATATTCAACCTTAAAGACCAGACCCAAGCTGTGATTCACTTCTTCCAGAGTGAGCTTGGCCGGAGCGATGATCATGCTCTGCGTCTTCTCCAGGTATTCATCCTGGTATTTGTCCTGAAAGGGCTCATAAAAAGTGTGAGATGAACCGCTGCATACCTTGATAAAGGTCCGGAAGCCCTGGGTGGAGACCAGGTTGTAAGCCCAGTTTGCCGGCAGAAACTCCATGATCGGATGATGCTTGCCTTCGATGCCCATGCTGCAAATACACTGCCCGCGATTGACGTAAAAAGTCCACATGGGGATACCGTTTTTACCGGCTAATCCGGGGAAGAAGCTGGAGAATAGCTTGCTGGAGTTGTAGTTCGAAATGGTGAATTCACCGCTATCGTCTAAGTGGTAGTTTGTCTTTGTAGTGGGCATCAGCGCTTAATCCTTTCTATTATAGTAGCTTGCGTGAGTTTATCAAAGCGGTCAGCCGGAGCTGTGCATACTCCGGCTGACTGCGCGCTTTGAATGGGTAGAAGTGTAATGTGTGATACGTTGGGGTTTAGTATGAACGCGCTCTGCAATTTGCCCTGACAAGCAACGCAACTGCATGAGAAGACGATGCTTCCGGAAGCCTGCGGGTGAAGGATTGAGTCGGGTAACTTGCTCTGCGCGTTCATGTTTCTTTCCTAGTTACTTGAGGCTGTTACGTAGAAGAACTTCATGGCAGTGGTGCCATCTGAAGTCCAACTGGTACCATCATAGCTACCACCGACTACAGGGCTGAAAGGACCGGCAGGATCATCCGCGGCATACACAGTGTAAGACACTGCGCCGGCTACGGGTGCCCAGCTGACGGTCACTCCACCGGTAGAGGTGGCGATTGTGACATTGGCAGGGATATCAATGCCGCTTGCGGCATAGAAATAGAAGTTATCGATATACAGGGTGCCAAGGGGATCCTTGGACAGGATGTATTGCGCCATGTTTCCGGAAAAATCCAGATTCAGGAACGAATCCAAGGGAATATCGTAGGATATCCACTGACCGGTGGCAGGCGCAGGATAGGTAAGCTCATGTTCAGTGTCGTCTCCACCGCCCCAGGCTCCGTCTGAACCCCAATCAACCAGTTTAAATCGGAAGTTATTAGCGTCTGGAGTCCAGATATCCAGGTGAACATGCGTCATATCCATCACATTCAGCAAGTTTGGGCCAACAGTTTCGATGCCCACGAAGTTCACATTACTGTATTTCTTCACAGGATTGCCCAGGATTTCCACATCTTCCAGGATACCCTGGGACCAGGGAGTGAGCCAGGTATCCACGGGCACGTCAGGGTAGGCATCGCTGAAGAGAGAGATCACATTGGCAGCGTCATGCGGGGGCGTTGGAGGCAGGGAATTGGGGATGGTGACCACGAAAGCTACGTTGTAAGTCTTGGTGGTTTCGCCATCCTGAGCTGTCACAACAACGCTGGCCGTGCCGGGAACTGATGGGGCTTGAATGATCTGGTATGTGGCATTGGGGTCTGTAGTACTAACCGAAGTGATTTGAGGAGGAGTTACCAAGCCCTCAATCACACCGTAACTATAATTCTCGGTCAGTGGAGCGAAGCCGGTTATGGTGCTGCCATCTACCTTCAGGTCACTGAGTGTGGCATCTGTTCCCTGGGCTGTGGGGCTCTTCCAGAAATAGAGATTGTCGAACCAAACATCGCCATTGCCTACTACTTTGAACTGGAATACATTAGCCAGATTTACAGGGGGTACATAGTGCGTAAGCGGGATGTCCACGCTCACCCAGGTGCCGAGTGTGATGGGCAGCACATAGGGCGTTTCAGCACCGGGACTGATCAGGAAAAATTCCAGACTGGTGGAATTAGCTGTCCAGAAATCCACATGCAGATACTCATATCCTGAGACATCCTGATTGGGGTATTCGGTGCCCTGATAGTTCAGGTTCTCATATTGCAAGGTGTTATTACCGTCGATTTCCACGTCCACTGTTACGATTGTGCTTTGTCCCCAGAAGGGATTGTAGTTTGCTCCGGGAACGTTGTTATATGCATCGCTATAGATGGAGATTACGTCCTCGGGCTCGTGGGTGGGAACAGGAGGAGCATCAGTAGGTTCATCGGGCAAATCCATGGTGAAATTGATGCTGTAGGTCAAAGTGGTGCTCTGATCTTCTGCGGTTACGACTACAGTAGCCGTGCCGGGCACGGTCGTGGTTTGATTGATCTGCACTGTGGCATTGGGATGGTTCTTAGTGGCTGTCACATTAGGGGTTCTGGCTCCTGCGGGAAGTTCGAAATTGTAGGTCAGGATAGCCGGACTGAAGCCAGGTATGGTCACGCTGTTTACTCTTAGGTCACTCAAAGTGGCATCACTGGAGGCTGTTCCGGCATTATAGAACAAGACGTTGTCCACATATACTGTATTGGGGTCACCGGAGATAATCAATTGTGCCAAGTGAGATTTGGTGATCAACCCGGTGAAGGCGGAAAGGGGGATGTTCATGCTGATCCAGCTATTGCTCTCTAAAGCGGGGACACTGTTCTCGGTGAAGCTCAGTTCGTGCTCCACATCGTCACCTCCGCCCCATACGCCATTGGCACCAAAATCTACCAGTTTAATCCTGAATGCGGCCGGGAATGCTGTGGGATCAGGAGTCCAGATGTCCATGTTGAAATGGGACATATCGCTGGCATCAATGGTATTGGAGGTAAACTCAATGCCGGCAAAAGTGAGGTTAGTGTATCTTTTTGTATCATTGCCTTCGATCTGGATATCTGCCACATCAGCCATATCCCATCCCGCCGACCAGGTGTCCACAGGAACATTGGTGTAAGCATTGCTGAATAGAGAGATGACGTTGCCTGCATCGTAGGTGGGGGTTGGCGCTGCCACTTCGGGCACAGTCGGAGGAGCCACATTGCCCTCAGGTATCTGGATGTTGTCAAAATACAGGATGTTATCCTGTGTTCTGGGGGCAAAATCCGGGATGATCACTATCCTGCTGTATGTATTGCCGATCACGGAAGAGAAGTCAAAGCTAAGCTCTTCCCAGGCATTGATCACGGTATTGGGCTGAGCCAGCTCCAGAGGAGTACTGCCTCCTTCAAACTTGATTGCCACGTTGCTGATCACGGGTTTATAGACCATGATCTTAACTAGTGAGTTCGCAGCAGTGAAGCTAAAAGTATCGATGTCGTCTGTAAAGCACAAGGCCCAGGGGTTCCCCCCTGCTGTGGCGGTAAATTGAGCAACGGTCGCAGAGGTATTGATCCCTCCACCGACGGGGTTTGCCGGGAAAGTGAGGGGTGGATTTGCTCCGTTTTCTCCCACCGTCCAGGCCCAATCCGCGCCACTGCCCGCAGGCTCAAAGTCTATAGTGGTGCTCTGGGCAAAAACAATGGCACAGAGAGCAAGCATAAGTGTTGTCAGCAAAAGCAGCTTTTGCGATTTCATATCAATCTCCTTTTATTTTAGAAGCACCATGCGCTTGGTGTCAACGGTCTGACCATTGACGGTCAAACGATAGAAGTAAACTCCCGGGGCAGCCTTATCGGCATTCCATACCTTCGCGTAGGAGTTTGCGGATTGCTGTGCGTCCACCAGAGTATCCACCAGGCGTCCCTTCACATCGTAAATCTTAAGGGTGACGTGAGCGGATTTTGCTACAGAATAGCTGATGTTTGTGGTAGGTCTGAAGGGGTTGGGGTAGCTATTGCCCAGCATCGCGGGGACCGGGATGTTGCTGTTGTCGGAAATGGAAGTGGTTCCATCATGGAACAAGACATTATCGACATACACAGTGCTCAGATCACCGGAGATGATGAGCTGTGCCAGATGTCCGCGAGTGGTGAGATTGGTGAAGCTGGCAAGTGGGATGTTCATACTGATCCAGGAGTTGCTTACTAAAGCAGGATTTGTGGTGGCATCAAAGACCAATTCATGCTCCACATCGTCTCCACCGCTCCAAACACCATCCGCCCCAAAATCAACCAGTTTGATTTTAAACACAGCAGGCATTGCGGTGGCATCAGGAGTCCAGATATGCATATGAAAATGGGTCATGTCATTGGCATCAATGGTATTGGAGGTGAACTCAATGCCGGCAAAGACCAGATTGGTATAGAGCTTGGTATCATTGCCGTCGATTTGCACATCGGAGACATCAGCGTTGTCCCAAGTGGCAGACCAGGTATCTACAGGCACGTTGGTATAGGCATTGCTGAATAGTGAGATCACGTTTTCCGCGCTGTAACTGGGAGTTGGTGCTGCCATTTCAGGAGCTTCGATATCCATTTGCTGGGAGAAGGTGATGTTATCGAAATAGGTTACGTTGTCAGTGGTGCGTCCGGCCAGATTGAAATCCATGAAGATGATGATCTGGTCATTGGTTTCGCCGATTCTGCTGGAGAAATCGAAGGTGAGCTCTTCCCACTGGTTAATCAGGGTATTGGCAACCTTGATCTCACCGGTGGAAGCTCCGCTATTGGAAGCAAACTTGATCCCCACGTCACTGATGACGGGCTTGTGCACCATGATCTTCACGGTACAGTTTGTGCTATCGAAGGTGAAAGTGCCGATGTCTGCCCCATGTTGGGATTCACATCCAGCCCAGGGCTGTCCTGCCACCAAAGCCGTAAACTTGGCGACGTTAGCAGAGGTATTTGCACCGGACATATCAGGATTGGCCATGATTTCCACTGGCGGGTTGGTGGCGTTTTCAAATACTGTCCAGGTCCAGTTCGCGCCCTGTCCTCCCGGTTCAAAGTTTATCGGTGAGTTTTGGGCATACATAAGTGAGCTCATCATCATGATGAACACTGCGGTGAAGAAGATAACTGATCTTTTCATTTGGGTTCTCCTTGTAAGGATTGATTTCATTGTTTGGTTTCTCTTTTGGTTAAATAATTCTCAAATGAAGGCTTGGGCTCGCGAGTCTCATAGAAGACACCCCAGTTTTTCTCGATCTCGTTGGGGCCGGTATCTTTGCCTCCGCCTTTCCACGGTTCATCAAAGGCTTCGAAGAGGAAGCATGTGACCTTGTTTTGCCTGATCCACTTATCCAGTTCTAGCAGGAATCTTTCCTGCGCTTTCAGGCCGACTTCGCCTTTGACCAATGTTCCTTGCTCGCCATCGCCTTTCTTTTCAGCGTTGTAGTTTGTTGCCCAACCTACTTCACCCAATACTTGAAGCTTTTGGGGATGCATCTCCGCGATGCTGCGGTAGGTATCATCCATCCACCATATTGCGTTATCCAGAGTTTTCCCATTCCAGATCGGATAGATATGGCTAACGATGAAATCCAGTTCATCTGCCACTTCTTTGCTTTCGGGAGTGCTCCAAAACATGTGATCATCAGCTGTGGTGACCGGAGCAGAAGTATGATTGCGTACTGTGCGAATATATCTCACAAGTGCTGCGGTATCCAGCTTGTGCCATGACCAGAACACCTGAGTTTCATTGCCCACGTTTATCGCGGCGATGATCTCGGGATACTGATTTGCCAGTTCAATCCCCTTTAGCACATTGCGGATGTTAGAATCCCTGGCATCAGGACTACTTTCTTGTTCCAGCCAGATTCCCAGCATCATCTTGATGGGAAGGGAGTTTTCCCGGATCACTTGCAGAATGCGCTCTGTGTCGTCATCGGCATTATAGACCCGGATCAGGTTCCAATGCTGTTTGATGATATTCAGGTCTTCCAGAATCTCGGTTTTACTGGGGCCAATCTGCCCCGGAGCCTGGCCTTCCCGGTAGCATCCATAAGCGACTGCCTGCCCGATCCACTTGTCTTCCAGATAGGGGTTAAACTCACGCTGCGCAAAGGGCTCAGCGCGCTCAACCGCTTGCTCCGATAGCAGAATTGCCCGGATATCTTGCTCTGACTGTTTTACTTTGCATGAGGATATCGCGGCAATGATAATCACTGTCAGAAACGTGGATAATACCAGGTGTCTCATCTTAAAAAATCCTCCGGCAATTGCACGCGAACGGTCTGCACCGCGTTAGCTGGAATAATCAGCTCTGCATAGCTTTCCCCGATCTGTAACTTATAATCCATTGGTTTCAGTGAAGTGTTGAGTATCTGCACGCTCAGCAGGCCCTGGGCATTGATGGTGGCGCAGCTGTAAAGATCAGTGCCGGAATTCAGGAATTCGATTTGCACCGCTCTGTCTCCGGGACGGATCGTGCGGCTGAATTGCGCCAGAACGTAATAAATCGGAGTATAATAAACATACTGCTTCTTTGTATCGATCATGATGGGAGCGCCACAGAAGTTGCCCACATGATTGGGTCCGCCATCCTGATCCAGCACGATGTTCCAATCCACCCAGCCCCGCATCCAGTGATCCAGACTTACGATGATATTGCGCGCGTAGCGATGCACCGGAGTGTACATCGGATGATCTTCCACCTTCACGCCTTCCCAGGTAACCGAATATGCCCAATCGGTAGCTGTTTCACTCCACCAGAACTCATCGTTGTCAAACCAATTGCTCTCTTTGAAGCCTTCAGGGTCAGTTACGCCATTGGGAGGGTCTTTTCCCAGATCGTCAATGCAGCCTTCCGTATGCAAAATGGCCATGTCCGGATACTTGGCGTGAACTCGTTCAAACACATCCTCATACACTCTGATAGTGCTTTCATACCAATGCACGGCAGCACCATAGATATAGGATTTGGTTTCCGGATCTGAGAAGATGACATCCGCCCAATGCTCCAGGCCGTCACGATTTTGATCATAAACCAAGAGCTTGGTGTGGGAGAATGGACTTGCTGCCAATCTCGGCCCCAAGTGTTTTTTGATAAAGTCGTTTTGGGATTCCGCGCTGAAGTTCATGCTTTCCCATTGGCCGTTATTCCCATGCGGTTCGTTCACCGGGGTTATCCCCCAGATATCGATGCCTTCAGCTTTGTAGGCCTCGAGATACTTCAGCAGGTAGTCCGCGTAAACCGGAATGTATTCTTCTTTGAGCGATCCTCCGGTGCCTTGCCAGTTGTTTTCTGGAGACCCCGGAATATACCAGGTTTCGATGTCCTTCATCCAGGCCGGAGCGGTCCAGGCAGAAGAGATGATCCTGAGTTCAGAATCCTTTTGCGCGGCTTTAATGGCCAGAGCTTCTTTGATCATTGGCAATAAATCGTAGCTCTCATTCTTGATCCCCGGATACTTGGTAGCCGGGAATC
>Ga0334884_1000512_pt1 | contig 70765 bp, 82 predicted proteins | sample GraSluR1_MG_7_FD_207215 | JGI IMG/M metagenome (GOLD analysis project Ga0334884, IMG submission 207215) | Sludge microbial communities from methane-producing bioreactor in Wageningen University, Netherlands - Granular Sludge_12_05 R1 | ecosystem: Engineered > Bioreactor > Anaerobic >... | reverse complement strand
CAGGTGGTGTTGTTTTTAATTCTTGTGACTCTGCCACTTCAGAATCAACTTCACTTTTTTCGTATACTGAGCCAAACTTTTCTTGTAGGTATTGTTCTTTTGATTGAACTTTGATTGTTCCAATATCGATTATGTTGCCTGCTTGATTAACTTTTTCAGAAGGCATAATCATATGTACTTTTTCAGGTGGTGTTGTTTTTAATTCTTGTGACTCTGCCACTTCAGAATCAACTTCACTTTTTTCGTATACTGAGCCAAACTTTTCTTGTAGGTATTGTTCTTTTGATTGAACTTTGATTGTTCCAATATCTGTGATATTATCAGTTATAGCATAAGCTCCTGCAATTAGCATAAAAACTGCTAATAAACCAATAACTGAATATTTTTTCATATTTTCACCTCTTGATGATTTTTATTTAAGAAAGGTATAGATATTTTTTAAATATATTAACCTTACTATTATATATATGCAATTTAATATTTAAAATTTTTGAAAATAATTTTCAAAAATGCTTTACTAAATTAATACACTATATTCATAATTTCTATAATATCCTTGTTCAAGATTCCAATTTCCAAATAATTGAGTGCTTGTTGGATCTGAAACAATCCAAGTATTATTTATACATATTTGTCCCCAAGCATGACCATCATCTTCAGGATTTACTCCATCACCAATGACATATCTTACTGCTAAATTTGATGCCCTACATAATGCTACTAAAGAACTTGTTTGATCAACACAATTTCCTTTATTTATAAGTAAAGATTCCAAAGCAGGATTTTTTGCACCAAGATAATAAGTATAAATCATCCCATATACATAATTATGTATAGAAATACTCTTTTCTAAATCATCTGTACAAGAAGAAGTTAATCTTGAACTCAAAGTTTGAATATAATTATCAGCATATGCACAATAATAATTACTTACAGAACGATAAATACTTAATGAACCATCAGAGCTCTGATAATTAAGATCTGTAATAGTATTTGCTGTATGAATTAATTTATATCCAGTACTTGATTTATAATTTGTGTCTCCTCCAAAATTAACAATTGTTTTATAAGAATTTGATCCTAAATTAATTGTTAAAGATGCAATACCCTGTGCATTAGTTGTTTTATGATAAGTGACTCCGTTAACAGTTATAGCAATAGTTTTTCCAGACAATGCAGCACCAGTTGCAGAATTTGTTAATTTAACTTGAAATTGCTCCCCCATATTCATTACAGAACTCAAAGGAGTTAAAGTTGTTTGAACTAAGTTATTACTTGAAATAACATTTATTGTTTTAGAAATTTGAGAAAAAGCCTGATATCCTGGTTGAGAATTGGCCCAAATATATATTGTATAAGTGCTAGGATTTAAATTTATATTTAAATTAGCAAGACCATAATTATCTGTAGTTCTTTGATAGGTTACTCCATTAATATTTATATTGACAATTTTATTTGCAACAGGAACATTTGTACCATCTGTAAACTTTATTTTAAAACCATCACCCATATTAACAGTATTAGAAAGTGGTATTAAAATTGTTGATTTTTGCATTACATAAACAGGTGCATTACCTGAAAAACCTGCATATTGATTATCCCCATTATACCAAAATGACATAGTATATGGATTACTTTGTGCATTAAGATTAATGGCTATTGAGGTCAAACCATAAGAATCTGAATAACGGACATAACTTACTCCATTAATAGTGAAATATACTGCTTGATTATATAAATCTAAGCGATTTCCGCCATTATCAGTAAAATATAAAACAAATTGTTCAGTCTGATATATGTAATTTGAATGAATACCCGCCTTTATAGGTGTTAAACCTTTGGCTGATTTTTGTGATTTTAATAAAGAATCTTGAGATTCACAATTAACTTCTAAATCACTTAAATAAGATTTATCAGTAATTTCTTTAGTATAATTCTCTTCAGAATACGTACTTCCTTCTTCAAATTTCATTTCATCATATATAACTTCTTTTTCTTCAAAAACATAGTTTTCTATATCATTACTCTTTACAGTCTCATTTGAAGCAAATGAAATTGATGTAAAGACTAGAAATATAGACACAAACATTAATATTTTTAGCAAATTTGCTTCCATAATATCACATTTTTTAATTTTTTTTTCATTAATATTATATAATTAATGAACATACTAAATATTCAAGTTGTTTTTAAAATAACTTAAATAATCTTTATATTCATTATTATTAAACAAATTATATATAAACTTTTCTAATTAATGATTTTGTAAAATAGTGTGGAGTTTTTTTTCTTCGCATAAATTTTTATTTTTGTTGGATTTTGGGTCTTTTTTTTATTAAGCCCTACCCTTTTTCGATTTTTACACTTGAAATGGTTAGTCGTGTATTTTAAGGATTTAAAAATAGTTAGTTTTATATATTATTGAGGGTAAACTATTATTTATGACTATACAAACAAAAGCTACCCTCAATAGTAATATTAATTTTGTACAACTTAAACTTTTTGATTTTGCTGATGAAAATATTAATTTTGATGAAAAGTTAGATGAAAACGTTTTTAATTCATCTAAAAGTAATAATGCTAAGAAAAATGTGGGTTTATTTAAAGATAAGTAGATAAATCCAACTTTTGATAATGGTGAAAAAGTAGAACTTTTCCTGCAACGTTATTATTGTAAAAAATGTGATAAAAAGTTTTCAACAAGTTTGTTTAATATAAAAAATAAATATAATCGTTTTTCTAAACAAATCAAAGACAAAATACGTAAATCCAAAGTTTCTAGAGGTGGATCACTAAGAGACATAGTTGATGACATGAAAACATTCTTAAATTTAGATATTTCACATCAAACAATTAAAAACTGGCTAAAAATAGATGAAAAACATATAATACAAAAAAGAGATAGAATACGCTTAAATTTACTGAATTATCTGGTTTTTATGTTGTTGATGAACAGTTTGTAAATATTGATGGAAAACGAAAATACAGAGTCACAATCCATGATATATTCTATAAAACACCTATATCCGAACAAATAATGACAAAAAGAAGTAAAAGAAAAATAAAAAAATTTATCAGCGATATAACGAAAAATCAACCAAAAATTAGTCTAACAACAGACGGATTACCCAGTTATAAAAAAAATAGCAGATGAATTAGGATTCATACATCAAAAATGCATATTCCATCAATTCAAAGACATGAACGAGAAAATATTAAAAGAAATAAAGAAAAATAAGTACACAACAATTGAAAAAATAGAAACATACAGAATTTTAACAGAATTAAAAAACGTATTCAGAACATACAATGAAGAAGAAAGTTTAAAAAGATTTGAAACACTATTAAACAAATCAAAACAATTTATTAAAGTATTAAGAACATACATACACAAAAAAATAATTCCAGAGTTCCAAAGACTCACAAACTACACAAAAAACAATTTCATATCTAGAACATCAAATCAAGCAGAACAATGGTACAACAACAGCACAAAACACCAAAACAAGAAAAAATACAAAACAACACAAGGACTACTAGAATACCTAGCACTCAAAATGACAAAAAACCAACTTTAACAAAAAACTCCACAAAACTTTACAACCTCTAAAGAAAGAAAAAAACTTAACATTGTTTTAGATAATTATAGAGTACATAGGATAAAATTAGTTGAAAAACTTGCTGAAATTCTTAATATTATAGTGTGTTACCAAACTTTTTCATATAAATGCATGTTTTATTTATATATAAATATTAAATTAATTAAAAAATATTAGGTAATCAACTATAATTTGATATTTTTACCACCCTATTCTCCTAATCTAAATCCTATTGAAGATGTTTGGAGAAAAATAAAGAATTCTATCTCCAATAAATATTTTAAAACAGCCGATAAATTACAAGAATTATTTTCTAAAATTTTTCACGAAATAATTGGAGAAAAATCTTTTTATGAAAACTGGTTAAAAAAGTTTTTACCAACAGTTGCAAAAATTAAGTAATAAATTATAATAGACTAAAAATAATCACCTAATATAAAAAATGATTTTAGATGATTATATTTATTAAAAAAAGTGAATTATTTCTTTATATAGTTATTAGAATTAAATTAAACTTTTGATTAGAAAATAAAGGAAAAATATATTAAAACTACTTATTAAAAGAAAAAATAGTCTTTTTTAAAAAAGACGAATTTTTGAAAACTAAATAAGGAGTTTAAAATGAATAGAATAATATATTTAATAGCTTTATTTTCATTAATTTTAATAGTTCCAAGTTCTATTGAAGCAAATGAAAATATAACAGACGATAATCAAAAAATAGAAACAAAAATAAATGTAAAAAACACAACTGAAGATAATCAAAAAATAGAAATAGTAAATGTAAAAAACACAACTGAAGATAATCAAAAAATAGAAACAAAAATAAATGTAAAAAACATAACAACTAACTATAAATCAAATGAAGAATTTAAAATAGAATTAGAAGATAAATATGAAAATAAACTATCTAATAAATCATTAAAATTAAATATAAATAATAAAAACTATTCTTTATTAACTGATGATAATGGTTCTGTAAAATGGAAGATTAAACTAGATTCTGGGAATTATACCGCATTTGTTTCATTTAATGGGACAGAAAAATACCATGAAGCTTATGTAGAAAGTAAAATACTTGTTCATAAATTAAAAACAGAAATTTTATCAGAAAATACAACATTTAATAAGAAAGGAAATGATTTAGAGTTTAAATTAATAGATAAAAATGGAAATCCTTTAAAAAATCAGACAATCTTTATATTAATAAATGGAATAGAATATTCAAGATTTACAGATAATAAAGGAATAGTTAAAATAGAAATTAATTTAAACCCAAAAAATTATAATATAAAATCTTATTACAAAGATTCGAAAAATTACTACAACTCTTCAAAAAATATAACTCTTAAAATATTAGAATCTAGTGAAAAATTAAATGTTAACTTAATAGCTTATGATATTATTCAAGATTATGGAGATGGAAACTATTTTAATTTAACTTTAAAAGACAATAACAACAAACCCTTAATAAATGAAACCATAAGCATAATAATCAATGGAATAAGTTATAAAAGAACTACAAATGATCAAGGAATAGCTAAAATAAGAATAAATTTATATTCTGGTATTTATGAAGTTAAAGGAATTTTTGAAAATGAATATTTTAATACAAGTTCTGTTATAAATAAAATTACTGTTAATCCTGCTAAAACAGATTTAATTTGTGAAAATCTCACATTTCATTATGGTGATGAAGATTATTTTAATACTCAGCTATTGAACAAGAATAAACCCTTAAACAATGAAGAGATTAAATTTACAATTAACGGTGTAACATACATTAGAAAAACTTATAACGATGGTAATGCTTTTTTAAAGATTAATTTAAATCCTGGCATCTATAATATTAAATCAGAATATATTGGAGATAAGAGTATAGAAAGTTCTATAATTTCAAATGTTTTAACTGTATTAAAACAAAATTCAACAATGGAAAGTAAAAATTTAAATTTAAATAGAAAAGGAGAATATTTAGAAGTTTTTTTAAAGGATGCTTATGGAAAATCAATACAAAACCAATGCATTCAAATAAAGATAAATGGTGTTATTTATAATAAATTCACTGATTTAAAAGGAATAGCTAGACTAAAAATCAATTTAAATCCTGATGAATATGATATTGAGTATAATTTTGATGAAAATAATTTATACAAATCTTGTTCATTTTTAACTAAACTTAAAATGCATCCAGAGGATTATAAATTAAATAGTAAATTAATCACAGAAAATCATAATATTACACAAAAAGGAAATAAATTTAAAGTTAATTTAAAAGATGTAAATAATTTAAATATTAAAAACGAAACAATTGGAATATCAGTTAATGGAAAAACTTACTATAGAACAAGTGATGATGAAGGAAATGCTTATTTAACTATTAATTTACTTGAAAGAACCTATGATATTTCATGTTTTTTCCATGGCTCTAAAAGTTTTAATCAATCAATATATTATGGAAAATTATTTGTAAATTTTACTCCTAATTTAATTTATAGCTTTAATATAACCACAGTTTTAGAACTTAACTCTACTAATCCAGAAGAAAAAGTTAAAGCACCAATAGGTAGAATGATTAAAATCACAACTGATGATGGAGATTACTATTTATGGTATCTAGTTAATGAAGCAAAAAACTACATAGATGTTGTAGACATTCAAGAAAATATTCTTTATTTTATACCATTTAAAAATCCAAGTAAAGAAATATTAAAATTTGATTTAAATACAAATATAAGAAGTTCAGGAATTAGTTTAATAGCTTATAGTGGCCACATTGAAATAAAATATTTTGGAAAAACAGATAATAAGTTTAATAGATTTGATGCAATTTTTAATTGCTATAATGATTCAGGAGCAGGCTATGAGAATTTAGAAATTTATTTAAATAATGTCAAAAAAGCATCAATAGAATTTACTATTTATTTAAAAGTTGAAGGAACTGTAAAATTTATAAAAGAATTAGGTGATAAATTTTTAATATATCCTGAAAATGTAAAAACTATTTTAAAAATAAATAAGTTAAAAATGGAAAGAAATGAAAGACTTAGTTATAATATATTAAATACTAAATTAAATATTGATACTAATTATTGGAATAAAGATGTGAATTATGATTCAATTCAAAGTTATATAATAACAAATTCAAAAGTTAGTGACAGTGATGTTGATTTCTATTTAAAAAATTTAGATAAATCCGATAATTTTAAAAAAACTATTAATGATTATTTTTTAGGGGCATTAACTTCTTTTTGGCTAAGTGATAAATTAGCTGAAGAATTATCTTCGAAATATAATGTTACATATAAAAGAGTAGATTTTGATTTAATTTTAAGTGGAATTAATTATTACGGACCTTATCTTAGTTCAATAAGTTATAATGCACCAGAAACTTACATAGGTGAGTTAGAAAATATAAAATCTTTTAAGTTTTTACATTCAATATTGTTTAGTGAAATTGAAAAATTTTCTTTAGAATTATCAGGAAAAGAATCTGAATGTGCACTATCAGATATAATAACTTGTATATTATCTGGAAAAGCTTTTAGTATAACTGATTATGATGAATATCAAGTTATTTCTATTTTAGATAATTCATCAAAGCTTATTTACTATAAAAATCAAAGTCATGTAACAACAATTATTTCACAGCGTAATTTAGAATCCTCAAAAGGAGCTATTTCTTTATCATTAGGATACTTATATCCAAATAAAATGTTTTTAAACTTTAATAAGTTAAAATTTGAAGAAATTTATAATAAATTAGGTTCTTTTTTAGTTGAACTACTAAGTTTTAGAAAAAAAATCTCATATGAACTACTTGCTGGTGGTATAGGTATTTATGCTTCATTTAAAGGGTTACTTGTTCAACCAAAATTAATCACATTTATGGTAGGAACAAGTGAAATAATGTGTGGAATTAGAGAAAGTATGGAATATGAAGATTGGAGGTATTTTGGAGTATATCCAGCTTGGAAGGGTAAAACTTTTCAATTTATTAGCAATTATAAAATGATGCCTTAAAAAATACCTTAAAAAATAATAAAAATTAACAGATCCAATAATAAAAATTAAAAAAATACTATAAAAAATAGGCTTATGGATATATGTACAAAAATAAAAATACCAAAAAAAATAATAACCTTAAAAAACTTTGGATTACTACGAACATAGTTTATACTACTTCAAACAAAGAAATTAAATGTGATAAAATGATAAAATAATGCAAAATAAACATGTGTAAAATGTCTTAAAATAAGTCATTACTAATAACCACAAAAGTAATGACTTACATTTGAAAAAGACACTAAGAAACACTTATGAAAGATAAGTAAGATATTATAATATATGGTTTTTAACATATATAAAGATTACTACAATTATTATATTAATATCATTCTCTTTTTTTCGCAAGAGTATAAACCTTGTTACTTTTTCCTATTATTTAAACATTTTCTCTTATTTTTAGTAACATTATTTTTTGATTATCATAACAATTGAATAAAATCTCAAAGTCGTTCAGGAAGGTGAAAACAATGAGATACTGAATTAAAGGTAAAATTAAAGTTAGAGGAAAAGTAACTATCAAAAAAAGATAAATTTCCTCGAATTTTAAAAAATTAAATATTAAAATTAAACTATTTAGATTAATGAAACATGCGGTTATTCATTAATCATTTTTTATAAAAAAATACATTAAAAGGAGATAAAAAAATGGTAAAAAATATATTTATAAGCCACTCATGGAAATATGAAGAACAGTATACAACTGTTAAGGGATGGATTAATGATTCTAATTTAGATTGGACGAACATGAGCGTCGAATCAGATAATCCGAAAGACACAAAAACTGATGGAGAACTCAAACAATTGATTGATAATAACATACGAAATTCTACTGGAGTTATTATATTAGCAGGAATGTATACTAATTCTAGTAAATGGATTGATAAAGAAATTGATATTGCTTTAAAGTATAATAAACCAATAATTGGAATTAGACCTAGAGGTAATGAACGAATCCCAACTAAAATTTCAGATAATACTGAAATGATCAATTGGAACTCTTCATCACTAATTAATACCATCAAAGAGCATTTCTAATGAAATCAACTGATAATCCATTAAATCATCTTATTAATGAAGAGTTTTATGAGAAATCTTTAGAAAATAAGGATAATTTGATTTTTAAACAATATAAATTTTATATGCAAATGTCTAATGATTTATGTAATCGTAGAGATAGTAATACTAAATTTTATGCAACAATTTCAAGTATTATTGTAGTATTAACATCTTATTTAATTAATAATAATTATCCATTAGTTTTATTAATATTACCATTAATTACTGGAATTGGACTATGTTATATATAGTTTAAACATATGAGGGATTATAAATTATTAAATTCAGCTAAATTTGAAGTTATTAACCATCTCGAAAATTATCTTCCTGCAAAAGGTTTCACTATTGAATGGAAATTAATAGACCATAAATATAGTGGATTAACTTCATGGGATATGGCAGTTCCTAAATTATTTTTAATAATATTAATTGCTATATTTATTGGTGTAATCATTTATTATTCAGGAATTCGAGTGTGTTTTGTAAATTTGTGAACATTTTTGCTCCATTTGATTTAACCATATTCATTACAGCTTTAAACGATCCTTTTTGAGATTTAGACCAAAAATCATTTTGGTCTTCATCCAAAACACACGATATTGTTTTTTCAGGTTTTTTGTTACTTGCATCCACGACTTCAGCAACAGAAAAACATCCTTTCATTTTGGGGGTGATTACAAATAATAAATAATCACAATTTTCTTTTTCATATTCTTCATTTTTTTGTGCTTCTTCATTCCAATCATCAACAATTGGGTCAAAATAATCTATTTTAAGTTTTGGTATTAATTCTTCTCTCCAGTTACTATTTACTGTTCCACCTAAAAATACTTTCATTAAAAATCACCTAAGTTAGTTTATATTATGTTTTTTCATTCATTTCAAATTTTTTCAATATATTTAAAAATATTATTTTAAATATTTACATCATATCAAATATCCACTTACTATCATAACCCACTAAAGTATAATTACTGGTACACCATTGACTACGTACACCATTACCTTTTAATACACTTGCAGGATCACGATAACACCAATCACCACCTGTATGTTTTGAATGTTTAGCTCTTAATCTTACATGGCCATTGCTAGGATTTTTACTACAGTATACATGTATTATTTGTACTGTATATCCTAATTCTCGGAGTAATTTATAGAATAAGATTGTACTATCTGTACAATTAACCCCCTGACGATTTTTAATACGATTAATAGTAGTTTTAGTATTATATCGACTATTAAAATATAAAAGGTATCCTTTTCCACTTATTTTTGCTAATGCTCCATCCATAGTATTGTCAAAATTTCCGAAAGCATTTTTAAATAGTTTAGTAATCTCACCACCACTTGGTGTTTGGTTTTTTAGATATACAATAACAGGACTTTTACCATATAATACTTCCCAAGCACTAACACGATTAGCCATATCAATATAATCTTCTTTATAATACTTTGTACCATCAGTTCCAGTAACATAATTAGGTAAGAAATCTAAATTTTTATTATCAAATATTGCACATTCTGTATATTCAGTTATAAGGCCATCATCAACAAATTCATTTTTATTATATCTTTCTAATGCTACTTTTTCTATTGTACCTAAATCTGCTGCACGACCGAAATAATCATATACTTGTCTACGATTAAATTTTTTTTTATTTAAACGCAACCATCCTGCTATGCGGTTCATTAATATACCATATTCTTTGTATTTTATTGACTCTGTCATATAATCATTCTCCTTTAATTTTCATTTTCTTTTCATAATCTTTTAATAAACTGCATCTAACAACAGTATCTTTAAAATCACAACCAATTTTAGTGTATGGGTTGTAATATACACATTTTTTACAAGATTCATCAATCATAGTGATAAAATCCTCCCTTTTAAAATTTTAAAAAATATAATTTAATAGTTATTATCCAAAAAAAAGTAAATTGCTAAAATAATAAAAAAGTAATAAATAAATTTTAATCCACATTTAAATTAATAATACTACTAGCACTACCATGCTCAATATCCCCACCATAATCTAATTGCAACTTATATTCTGCACTACGAAGATTAATTTGAAGATTAAAAGCACCATCAGCATCAGTAATACGAGTATATGTTTTCTTATAACCTGGAATTTTTGTTTGAACATTTTGTTCTTTCAAATCACCTTCAACCAATTGACCTTCTGGTGCATCTTTGCAAACAAACATTCCTGGTTTGTTCCGTGTTGTTCTAAAATTACGATCAAAACCAGCATAATTTGCATCTTGCCATTCACCATTCCTAAATATTTGAACTGTACGATGCTGTGGAACAAAAGTACGATAAGCAATAATTCTAGTTTTATGCCCAGCAGCATTTAATCTTTTATACAAATACCCACTCATACCAAAACAATCAGCTACACCTCGACGATTGACACATTCATATGCCCCATCCACATCTTGGCATGATTGACTGCACGATGGAGTCACATATCTTATTCGTCTTCCAGCATCTGCCATTATACTATCAGCACTTTCAAGAGTAACAGTTTGTTTCTCTGTTTTTGTAGTAGTCTGACTTGCACTAGTTTTTGTTAAACTACATCTGCTTGGTCGCATTTTATCTCGACCACAGACACCGCAAAAATCAGCTCCACATTTACTGCAAGTTAATTCTCCTTCAGGAACACCTTTAGGATTAATTCTTAGAGTAGCTCCACAAAAACAACATTTGTTTTCAAAAGTAGTAGTGTGATTTGTATATGATCCACAATTATAACTGCATGATGGTTTCATTGTAACAGTTATAGTATTACTACTTCCAGTTGTTTCAGTAGTAGTTACTTCATTCGTTACAGTAACAGTAGTATCTGTAACCGTTTCATCATCTTTAATAACAGTAATACTAACCAAAGCATCACTTACTGGTTCTTGGTGATATATTCCATTTTTATCAATCCTTAATCTTTTAAGGTGAGCTACAAAATGTCTTCCTTCACCTTCATAAACTGATGCATCAGCACATTCAAACCAAGTATCACTTTGCAATATCTTTTTACCTACATCAAGATTATTTATAGTAATCTTATTTTTCCCAGGATCATGAGGATTTTTTACAGTTTTAACAATTTTGCCTTGTAATAATTTATGGTATCCTGGTACTTTCATATAGATACGATCATACAAATGATAAGTATATTCATCATTTCCGAGTATTGCATTCAAGTCATGAGCTTCAATATCCATTTCTACAATAGGATACCTATTTGCAATAAGTTCTTCTGCTAATTTTTCATAAATAGCATAATTATCAGTTTCACTCATTTTCAAACTACCAAGTTTTGGATAAATATCATATTGTGAACTATTCATAATTACATCAGGCTGAAGATCACCATTATAATTTTTATCTAAATCAGCTTTTGGTAAAATTTTATTATATTCTGTTTCAGTACTAACATCATCATAAATAAATAATTGTCCACTATTTTTATAAAATGGTGCTCTCCATTTTCCAAGATATCTTATTTGTTCTGTTTTTTCTTCACCTTCACCTTCAGTATATTTTTCAGGTAAACGATCAATTTCTTGACCTTTTTCTACTGCAAAATTTAACCAATTTGATATTACTTGTCTTAATTCTTCATTTTTAGTAACACTTTCATGAGTTACTGTTCCTTTTACAGCTGAATCACGACCACTAACACTAAATATTGGTGAAACGCCTTTAATTGTATCTGATTCATCTACAATATACTCCATGTTATCAGTATTGTACCCTACATCAAGTATTGATTTATGAGTTACACCAATATGATTAGGAGTTAAAAAATCAAGATGTCTTACAATATAATTAGAACCATCAGCTCTTACACCTTTCTTGTACCAAGTAATAAATTTATTTCCAGTTTCTTCTTCAAGATAATTCATTAATTCAATCAAAGTCATAGATCCACAAGGATGAATCTTGTTTAAATCAAGGCTTGTTGGATAATCTACTTTTCCAATATTGTAATATTTACCAAACCATTCAGTTAACCTAGTTTTTCTTACATTGTCTTGTTGATCTATACTATTAAGATCTTCAGGTACAACTTGAATAGGTTGAGGTTCAACAAAAACAACAGGAGGAACATTATTTAATTCAACTAATATTTCTTCAGCTGATAATTCAATAATGTTTTCTTCCCAATAATCAAGTTCATATTCAGTATTAATTACATACAAGCATTCTTCTGTAACTTCAGAATTAGGAATCCATATCTTATTACCAATTCGGAACCATTCACGATACTCTTGATTATTATCAGTGATAGGATGAGTTATTTTGATTTTTCTCATCTTTTTATCTTCTCGTGTTTCTTCAATTTCAGTTAATTCACTATTTAAATAAGTAATAGGATATTCATCAGGACTGAGAATTAATATTGTAAAACTACTCAAATTAAATCACCATCTTTCTTTGAATTCAACACTTTGAACTATAGCACTAGTTCCAGAATCAATATTATATTCTTTTCCTGGATTGAATACAATCCAATCACTATCATAATCCACTTTATGAGTAATATCTGAATTAACATATTCAACATTATTTTCTTTATGTATTTTTGTTACTTTTCTAGTTTCAGAATTAATAACTAATAAATCACCATAAACAAGACTATCATCTTTTAATATGAAACTTTGACCACTATTAGATTCCATAATATTAATTTCAGTTGATTGACTTAATACTTGAATTTTTGGTAAAGCTTTAGCTATACCACCATTAATTCCAATATTATTAGTAATAGTTGATTCTTTTTTCTCCATTGTACCATCAGGCACTAATAATTTTGCCTCAACAGTATATGTACCAGCTTCTTCTTCCTCCTCTAAACCATCTTCCATCACATATTTAAATTTGTAGTCTGGAATATGACTAAATTCAATCTCATTTGGTATAGGACGATTATAAACATCTCTTTCATTCATCATCCATCTAGCTATCCGATGGAATAGTAATGTGTTTGCTTCAAAATCACAACCATCTACAATAAATTCCATTTCAATTTCTTTTGGCTCAATATTCTGACGATAAGGAATATGTTTATCATTACCTTCAACATTAAACACTTCCACATTCATATCAGACCCACCAATCAGAGTCAATTTACTTAAAAATGCTTTATAATAAATATTTGATTCGCCATTTATCAAAAATTCACACCATTCATCAGCATCAAGAATACTATAATTTAATTCCCACCTAATATTTTTAATATCTATATTCATGTTCTGTTGGAAATTATTAATTATTGTGAATTCTATTTCTGTTCGGCTAAAATTAGAATAATCACTATATTTTAATCCAAATAAATCAAATGAATCACCGATTTCAGCAGTACCTACACCAGCAGCCAAACTAATACTTCTCACACCTCGTTTATTATGTGCAGTTATTACTTTTGCCAAAATCGAACATGGCTCTTTTGCATCATAATCAAATAAAATCTTAATACCTTGAATTGCAAACCCATCAATATTATCAACACCACCCATATTAATTCCATAATGACGAAAATTCGCACTATTTGTTAAAGATGGAAGATTTGTACTCCCATAATTTTCCACACCTATAAGATTTTTCAAAGGTGTAGGAAAAACACCCATTTTCCCTTCTGGTAAATATGGGTAATTCTCAATAAACATTATTTGAGGAGTGCTGAAATGTATATTAAGATTTTCTGGATTCAAATCGAGGTATTCACCTGTAAACATTACTACAATTGGTGCATTTTTTATATAATTGAAAGCGAGTGTAATTCTTTGCCAACTTTTATTAGGATTTAAAGGCTCGGAAAATTGAGTTCCACTTCCATTTAATAAATCATTAAAATTATTAACATCAATTCCACTTTCATGTGTTACAACCATACGACAATTTTTACCATAATCTTCAATATCATCATTTGTTGCTTCGTTAAGGAAAAACATTCTCATATATGTTACAATAGTATACATTTCCCCTTCTTGCATCAATTCATGCACTTCAGGAGGCATAACATATTTTGCGAAAAAGGGATTTGTAAGACTTGCTGGAGTAATTTTTATCTGGTGTTCCCATACTTTCTTGCCAATTTCATCAAAACCAAAAAAACTATATTTATTTGGAGTGTTTATAGTTGATTTAATATGTAATAAACTATGGTACTGACCTGATGGGATAACCCATGTTACTTTTGTAGTAGTTGGTAGATTTTGAACTGTTGCAGTTCCAGGAGAAACATTTATAGTACCAATACTCATTTCAGGAGGAAATTCTAAACTTACAGTACGACTCTGGGTAACATCACCACGATGGTCATATAATACTTCAAATTCAAATTCATCATCTTCCTGATAGAATTCAGGAACTTTATCCCCACCAATAACAGTAGTATTAAAATCAATATTAATATTTTTAGTAACTTCAACAGTACTATTTTGAATAAATAATTTAATAGTTTTTGTACCAGCTGAACTTGATTTAAATTTTATAGAATTTGTTATTTCTGTTTTATTTAAGAGATATGGAGTCCAAACATATTCGTGAGTAGTGGGATTATAATTAACATGGTTTTCAGAGTCAGGAATTACTTCAACATCTGCTGGAACAACAATATTCACAGTGGGCACAACATCTTGCCTTAAACGATTAATATTTGTGATTGTAGCATCAAAACTAAAAACATCTTTTGGGTAAATTGTGCCAGTTGTTGTATTTGATAAACCTAATGCAAATTCAGCTGGTGTATAATCAACTTCTATCCATATGTAACCTAATTCTACAGCTCCACTATTTGTATTTCCATTTGTACGATAATCAAAAGTTACACCAAAATCACCATTATTAATATTGGTACTATTCCAACCAGTAATTGCATTTTTATCTTCTTTAAATTCTACAACATATTCCTGGTAGTTGTAACCAGCACTATTTCCACTTACACCACCATCAATATTTGTAAGATTTATGTGTGGTGGATAAACTTCAGGATAATTATTTGAAGTATTAAAAATAATCTTATTATGTGCATAACCCAATTTTATACTGTTTATTCGACTTCCATAAGGTATTGTGAAACCAAAATTTTTTACAGTAATTGTTGCTGGACGGTCATAATCTTGACCACGAGGTGCAATATTTGCCCTCGCTTTAGTATTACCACCACTTTTTATTGCATCAAGATTGCTGAATTGACTAAATCGTTTATTTATACCTCCACCTTCATAAGTTCCATTTGATTGTACAACTTCTTGTGGATATAATTTTACTTTTACCATTTTAATTTTACTCCATTATCATTTTTTTAGTAATTTTGTTTTGGTATGTAAGTTATTTTTAGACTTACCCAGCCAATATCTAATGTTCCAACATTTGTAGTACTATTTTTATCATATGCTATTTGTACCCAGAATCTTTCGGTCATTAAATCATTACCAGTTAAATTTGGATTTTCTAATGTAACTTCATTTTGAATCCATTCTTTTATTCCTGGTTTAGTTTGTCCTGTTGCAGCTGTTCTTTCTCCAGTTATATCATTTATTAAGTAAATTGTTCCATATCCACAATCTATTGCACTTGATGGGTTGCTGGTATAATCGTACCTGGAAATCCAAACTACAGCAAATGATTCAATACTTTGTACTAATTCACGGAAATTAAAATCTTTATGATTTAATGGGGCTGGGGTATTCCAAGTTCCAACACGGCTTGCAATAGTATTAGCTGAACTACCACACCTTATAAAATAGTTATCAGTAGCTTCAGCATATGGGTCAGAATAATATCCTAAGAAACTATTCCAACTACGATTTGGTATGCCAGCAACAGCATCCTGAACAAGGTGAGGTTTGGTTTCAAGCATTATTGCCTGGTTCATAGATACTACACCTGTAATACTCGCATTTGATTGTGTACTATTACCAGCACAAGTAGCTGAAAAAGTAAACATTGAAACACCAGATAGATTTATTGTCATTTTTGCAATTCCACTACTATCAGTATTTCTACTATAAGTTACACCATTAATTAAAAAATCAACATTAGTATTTGTTAATAATGCTCCATTCGCACTTTTAACTCGAACTTGCAATTCCCACCCTTTATACATTGGTGAAGGTGATACCCTTTCAATTATAGTTTGTATTTTCTGAACACTAACACTTGTTGAATTATTACTACTATTATATCCAACATCCCCAGCGAAAGTTGCACTAATAGTATTTGAGCCAATTATTGTCATATTGGAACTTATTGTAGCTTGACCTTGACTATTTGTTGTAGCAGTACCAATTACATTATTACCATTTTTAAATGTTATTTGTTTTCCACTTATTACATTATTATTCTGATTTTTTAATGTAGCTGTAAAAGTTACTGGAGTATTATAATCAGGATATTCTTTATTTGCTGTAATAGTCATGTTTGTATTTTGTTTTCCAATATTATATGTAACTGTTGGACTTGTACCTCCAAAAAATGTACTTGTTTCAGGCATAACAACATAAAAAGCATTAACACCATTAACACTCATAGTAGTATTAAATACAGTTCCCCCCTGGTCAAGGGATTGAGTCATACTTGCTATACCATTTTTATACAATGTAACAGATGTTCCATTTTCTGGGTGTGCTGTAGTTGTAATATCTGTAATTTGAACTAAAACTTGTACTGGGTCGTTTAGATTATATACTCCATCAGGAATATAAAAGTTAAATCTTGGTGTGGCTTGTATTGTATTTACTTGTGCAGTATTACTTGTACTTTTTATGGATTGAGTATCTCCTGTAAATTTTGCTTGAATATTATAAGAAACCATATTATTCTAACTCCCATATTGTTATATCTGTTAAATAAGTAGTTTTATCTTCATTCAAAAATCTAAATATTCCTGATTTAAATAGATTGTGTTCTATAATTATTTCCCATTCTTGAGTTAAATTCTTCAAAGTATGAACTCCATCTATAACAGTTAGTTCAAATTCTGTCCATGCATTACTTATTATTGGTTGAGTATTACCTGATTGTGTATTCACCCCATTAATTATTGTATAAAATTGGCATAAACCTGCTGTTCTAATATGCCCTGTAAGATAAGCATTGTCATGATTAGTATCCCCATAATATGAAAGATAGCAAGTATTAGTGGATGTTGAATTATATCTGTATTGTTTCCATTTCATTCGGAAATTCTTATTTTCAAGGAAAATATTATTCAATTTAAACTGAGTTACACCAGTTATTCTTATACAATTATATTCACTATGCGTGGTATATGCTAATGCAGAACCTGTTTCAACAGTATATTTATCATTAGGATTTGTTCCAGTACAATCATCAGCAAAGATAGGTGGAATTGACTCTATTTGAGTAATCTCAATATTTGAAACATAATACAAACCAGTAGATTTTGTGAAATAAACAATCCCACCAACTAAATCATTCTCCACACCAGACAAGGATTCACCAGTATTAAGATTCGTAAGAGTATGGCGACCACCCACTACTCTTAACTCATAACTCACCCATTCACCATTTGTTTGAGTTATCCTGTTTGTATCTATATCAAACCATGTACCATTTTTCTGTTTCTGTAATGCAACAACAGGACTATTTGCATGATTCACAGTACACCTATTACTTGTGTCCTGCTGATTGTACCTCAATTCGAGATTATTATTAGTTGTATCGCTTGTTACACGATACAAATCATACCTCATAACAAAATTTTCAGGTAAAGTAACATTTTTTAAGTAAGCAAAACCATCATTAGTTAATTTTAATGCTCTGCGACCACCAAAAGTAACATAAGAAAGTTGAATATTACCACTTACAGTATATTTGTCCTGTGGGTTTGACCCCATCATACTATCATTAAAAATATATGTATCTGGATTTTGAACTAATAATGGATTATTTATTGAAAGTGTAGCTATACCATTATTGTCTGTAGTAGCAGAACCAAGCAAAGCACTACCATTATAAAAATTAACATTTCTACCACCAATAACCTGACCATTTCGAGCATCAGTAAGTCGTGCAGTCAAATCTCTGGTTTCAAAAAAAGTTAAACTCATATTTGGAGGGGATAATGTGAGATTAGTTGGAAGTTTCACAAAAACACTAATATTTTGACTTTTGCCCTCATAACCACTTTGCTTTAAAACACGAACATTAATAGTCCTTGCACCATGCAAATTACTTGAATATGTTGCAGTAGCTATTCCAGAACTATTTGTAGTGCTTGTTGCAAAACGATTATTATTTTCCTCAAAATAAACAGTATGATTCTGAATAGGAACTCCACTACTTGTTGTTACAGTTGCAGAAATAGTAGTAGAAGTGGGAGTTCCACCACTACTATCATCACTTGGAAAAATACTACTATTAGCTGCAGTTACTACAAGATTCAAACCCAGGATAGGGTGGTCTATAATAAATGCTGGAAATTCTGTACCAGCAACAGTAGGTGGATAATACGAATTCTCAATACCACACCCATGCAAACTAAAATCTTCTTTCTTCAAAAACTTTAAAAGGTTTCCCATACCTTTAATTTTTTTTGGTTGTAATTCTACCTTTTTCATACTCCTTGTCCTCTACGTAATTGTTTTTCAACTCTTATTTTTTCTTTATTATCGTATTTTTGGAAAATAGTATTTTCAGCTAATGCTTTTAAGATTTTATCATCTCCTAATGAGTTTTTGATTAATCTTAAGATTTCTTCTTTACTAATATTGTTTGGTAGGTTTAAGAAGTCGTGTATTATTTCTAGTTTGCCTTTGATTGTTAATTCGGCAGAACTATCATTATTATTGTTTTCTGATGAATCAGTTGATTCTTTATTTTGTTTTAAAATATTTTCAAGAATATTATTCTGTTCTTCAGCAGGATTTTTTGGTGCAGGACCAGCACTTTGACTTGGAGTCCAACCAAGGCCTTTACTGAATCCAGTTGTATCAAATTTTCGACCATTAATCATAGCCCATACATGGCCATCTTTACCCCATGATCCATGACCCATACTTCCAGATAATCCAAAGACATTAGCTAGTGCTATTAATGCACTTGCTCCATCCCAACAATTTACAGATCCAGTTTGCAATGCAGTTAACCAATGACCTGTTTTATCACTGTTATAATAATAATCGTAACCGATACGACTGAATATTGCTTCAGCAACTTTCGTGAATGATTCCATTCCACCATAATTAGCTGTTCCATCTTCAAAATCACGTACTTTAAATGCAAGACCACTATCAATACCTCCAACAAGATCTATTACAGGACCTTTAGCATTCCAATCACGACTCACGTTTTTAATATGACTTGTATTTGATGGTATTGTGTTTGACCAGCCAGCACGAAGATTTGGATCAATAATATTTAAAGCTCCAGATCGTATTAAGTCAATAACAGGAACATTACCTCCATCAGGTGCAATATGATCCAATGAATTGGGATCTACAATATTATTAATTCTTAATTGGCTTGTAGGAATATATGAACGGAGATTCTCTTTTTGTACAATAGCTCTTCCCATTGCTTGTTTAAGAACATTCATTCCACCACCACTACGACGGCTAGGAGTTGATCCTCCACCTCCAGCATGACCCCATCGACTAGGATTTTGCAACCTACCATAAAATTCACCAATAGTACTACTTAATTGATTAAAACGACTAGTAGCTTGACTTCTTATTTCACTTGCAGCATTTATAATACTATTTTTCATAGTATTCCAAGCACTAACCATACGAGTAGTGACACTTGTAGTACTATTTAGCATAGTGTTTAAACCAGCATTATTAAGGTTAACAGCATTATTCATACTATTTCGAATATAATTTACAATTTGCAGTAATGATGAACTCATATGAGTTTGCATTAATCCCATATTTGATTGTTCAGCAAGTAACATGTTAGCAAAACTAGTAGCAGTTGTAGCATCCATATTCATTAATGCGAACCCTACTTGTTCATTCATACCTCCAAATAATGTTGTAACATCAATACCCATAGTATTTAATCCTTCCATAGCCTCTTGACCTAATCCTTCAGTATCTACTTCATCAGTATTAACATTCTGCTGAATATTCATATCTTGATTTGCAATCATTTCACCAGACAATACATCTGAACCGAGATTATCAGCACCAGAAGCTCTGAAGTTATCAACAATACCTTTACCATAACCATATGCAGCTTTACCTGCATCAACAGTAGAATCAATTATACCAATGATAGTATTTTTTATCTCACCAAGAACACTTTCTTGAATAATACCTGGACTATGAATACCTAATGCATTCAATACAGCATCTTTAATATCTTTACCAAAATTCTTAGCAGCTTCTACTGCATTACTAACAGCGTCATTAATCTTTGTACCAATTTTAACAAATTCATCATAAACTTTCTGAGGTAAATTTTTCACATAATTTATTACACCATTAACAAAGTCTGATCCAGCTTGTCTTGCTTTAGCAACAAAATTTGAAGCCCATGAAGCAACACTACCCAGAACATTTAATAACCAATTATAAATTCTTCCAGGTAATTGACTTAACCATTGACCTATACCTTGTAAAAAACCTAATCCAGCTTGAATAGCCCATTGTACTAATTGAGTAACCCATTGAATAACAGTTTGAAGAATGAGATTGAAAATAGTTATGAATAATTGCAATATAAGATTCCAAATCATTGATAACATTTCAGGCAAGCTGATTTGTCCTTGCATGAATAAATCAAATATTGTTATTATTTGTTGAACATAAATCCATATTAGATTAAGTATTTGGCTAATTAACTCCCATACAGGAGCAAAAACTGTAGTTAAAAACTCACCAACAATAATTAAAATTTCTATAAATTGATTAAAACCATCAATTAATAATAAAATTAAATCAATCAATCTTTGAATATTATCTATTGCTGTACCAATTAGTAAAGAAATAATTGGTTCTAGTATTGACCATACAAAACCTAAAACATCTCCTAATGCTGAGAATGCATCAATTAGACTTCTTACAAAATCCCATTCACCATTTCCTCCTATACCTATGAAATCGTTAAACCATCCCTGTATTTGGTCAAAAGCAGGGCCTAAATAATCAACTAACGATTGCCATGCATTTCGGATAGATTCTATAGTACCTATTACTTGAGGACTATTAACAAATGATTCCCATAGTCTTCTTATACCATCAGATATAGCTTCTATCATTGAACTTACATCTGTCCACCAACCAAAAGCTTTACCAATTTCAAATATAGCTACTGCAATTAATACAGCTGCTGCAATAAATGGTAGGACTGGAGCTAAAGTAGCCCATATTGCACCTGCTAGAACTGTAAATCCTCCTGCTGCAGTTAAAGCTGACGCATTAACTCCAAATAATGGGAGAAGCATATTGATAAAACTTAATGTAGAAGCTACAATCGAAGGAATTAGTTTAACCAACATAATTGTTGAAAGTAAGGAAAAAGCTACTCCTACCCCACCAATAATAATACCTAATTGTGCCCAATCTGGAAGAGCATTCCATGCTTGTTGCATATTACTAATGAAACTTTTAATTCCATCAATAACACTAACAATCCCACTAGCAATATCAATAAATACAGGAGTTAAAGGTATAAGAACACTACTTAATAATTGTCCTCCTGCAACAGTAAGAACTTGCCATGCTTCATCTAATGTTTGAACTTGTTTAGCAGTATCAGTGAACCCCATCTCTTCTAATGTTTTATTCAAAGCTTTTAATAGACTATCTTTATCTTTTAAATCACCACTCCACCCATTTTTCATAAGGTCTTCTTGCTTGATACCAAGTTCAAGCATTCTTTTCCATTGTCCATCCATGGCATCTGAAATAGCTAATATTGCATCAGTTTGAGTACGACCTTCACGGACAAAAGCAGATGTTGTTACAGCCATTGTTTCTGCTAGGTCTGCCATGCTTTGTTTAGGTATTTTGAATTTAACACCCATTTCCAAAGCAGCTGCACCAACAGCATTCATATCAACTTTTTGGAATGTTTCTTGTAGTTTATCCATACTTCCTTTGAAAGTATTGATTTCTCCTTTGCTCATTCCTAATCTTTTACCAAATGATTGGATGTTTCCTGCTGCATTTATGCTTTCTCTTGCAGCTTGAGCCATAGAGTTGACAAGGTCATATCCTATCATCCCTGCAGTCATGCTTGCTGCGGTTCTTAGGAATCCGAATGATGAACTTGTAGTTCTAGCTGAGTTACCTATTCCTCCGACATTGGTTTGTGTATTTTTTGCAGTGTTATTGAGTAGTTTTAATGCTTGGTCTAATTCTTTTGCGTCTATAGTAGCTTTATCTAAACCTTTGCTTGAGATAGTGTTTAGTACTATGTTTAGTTGTTGAGCAATTGTTAATAGTATCAGTAATATTGCTCTTAGCATTTCTGCTGTTATTGATGTTCGCGAGAATCCCGATCCGTCAATCCTGTCTAATGCTGTGTCTGCCTGATTTGCACTCATCCGTGCACCATCAATTGTAGTGTCTAGTTGACCTGCACTAACTGTAGCTTGATTTAAGGTATAGCCATTTACACCCCCTATTGCTACATCTAATTGATTAGCACTACCTTTTGCAGAAGTCATTGCGGAATTAACTTGAGTTGTTACACCTCTAACTTGATTTAATGATTTTCCATCAATACTATCTACAGCTGCATCTACTCCTTTAGCACTATTTCGTACTTGATCCATTGAAGAATCTGCTTGTTTTGCATTATTACTTACTTGATTTAACCCATTACCATCAATACTATCTAATGCAGCATCAACTTGTTTAGCTGTGTTTCGTATACTATTCATTTCTGCTTGCATTTGTTCCATTTGTGCTTTTGCCTGATTTTCTAGTTGAATAATAAGTTTAATTATATTATTCACATTTTATTCCTCCTTTTCATTCGAATTTTATCTTTTAAAGAAGTGTTATCTGAAGAAGAATTGTTCTTAGATTCTTTTTCTTGTTTTTTCCTAACAAGAGGAATAGCTTCCATTAAAAATAGTTTTTGTTTTAAAGTTAAATCCGCTTGGTTATCTGCAAGTAGATAACCATTATCACTAAAATTAACTACTTCTATTGCAAAATATTCATTCTTTTTTACGAAAGTCTTTCATATCATTTTCAATAGTACTTAATTCATCTAGACCACTATGTTTTAAAGCACCATCAATTATCAAATCTAATGCCCCCGCTTTCAACGATTCTAAATCTTTCTTATTAAATTTTTCAGGATTATCTTCATTATCTAATACTGCGAGAGCTAATTTAATTTTAGCATCAAGTTTTTTCTTATCCATTGCAGGTAATGATGTTTTAAATGAAGTTTGATCTTCTTTGGTTAGATTTTCATTATCTTCATTATTTTTTTGATTTCCTTTCATTGTGGAAACCATATTAAAAGTTCCTATGTCTTTCATTCCAGATAAAAAAGTATTATATTCCAAATCACTGATTTCTCTTACAGCGACTTCATCATCATACATTGGTAATTCTATATTTGTTGTATTCTTTATTCCACCAAGGATTGTTTCTTTTGTTAACATAATTGTTATTCTCCATAAAAAAATAGATTATTCTATAAAAGTTGTTATATAAAACTATAAATAAAAAAATAAAAGGAATCATTTATAGTTATTTAAAAAAAATAGTTTAAAATTTTAAAATTATTATTTTCTTTTTATGATCTGTTAATGATGATAGTCTTTGTTTTACTTGCACCATCAACTAGAATATGAGTCGGTTTAAAACTTGTAATAGTACTTGTGCCAGTTAATTCAATGGAATATCTCCCATTTTCTGCTTGTAATGTTACAACACCATCATCAGTTGTATCAGCATCAATAGTATTTAATCCATCCATTAATGATACTGTGATATCTTCATCTGTGATTAAATTCCCATTAGTATCAGCAATTTTAAATGTAATATCATATTCAGGATTAGGATCACTATCAGCTATGCGACCAATTAATGCAGCTGTAAATCCTCCATAATGAGGAATATTAGAAGGTATTTTTTTTGCAAGAGTGATAATATTTAATTCATATTTCATAGGATCTGCATTAGCTGCACCTGATGGTTGATTGATAAGACATTTAGGACAGTAAATTTCAAATTTACGATTTCCATTTATAATATATAATTTTAATTCAAAGAATTCACCTGCAAGACATTGTCTTGGTCCTTCATCACTACCCCAATACATTTCAAGGTATTTTTCATCCCCATCTGCGGTTAAAGTTAAACCTATATCTCTTTTACCTGCACGAGGAGTTTTACACATAAATCTTGAACCCATTCCTCTAGCATCATCTGTATTAATATTATTTTTTAAGTCAAGAGTAATTTTGTTAGTTTTACATCTCATCTCCATCCAATCATCATCGGATTCTCTTTTCATTTGAACTTTATCAATATTAAAAAATGATAATGGTAGTTCATCAAATTCAAATTCAGATATATCTTTTAATGGTTTTTTACTATCTATTTTTGCTTTTGTTTCAGTTGATGCTGTGATGAATTCTGATTCTACTTCCAATGAAAGTGAATCAAATATTGCACCAAGTATTTCTTTTTCATATGTACCGTACCCTCCAAAGATTGTGAATGAATCAAGTATGGATGAGTTTGTTCCATATATTATATCTCCTTCTCTTTTTCCAAGTACTGCTTCGAGTAAGAAAGGTAGATTATCCATAGTTACATTACAAGAAAAACTGTTTTCTAGAACATAATATGATGCCATTCCTGTATTGTAATCTCTACTCATTATTCCTTCAAATTTTGTGAATTGTTCAGGAGGTGAAAGATCCATTTCACTAATTTCAATATCTATATGTTCTTTAGTTGAATCTATTTCTCCATATTTAGACTCTTTTTGAAGTCTTAAATATTTTAATTCTTCAAGTGTTGTTGCCATTTTATTATAACTCCATTTTATTTTATTTTATTTGCATCCAGGATTGATTATTTTGAATCGTATGGTGAAAGTTACACCTGCACTGTAAATGTTTTTTTGTTTACCTAAAGCATATGGAACCCATCCAAAATCTTTAGATTTAATATAATCCAATCCTATATCTTTAAGTCTTCTTGACTTGATGATTTTATTTTTAACTTCACTAATCAAACTAGTAGCTTTATGAATACCTTCATTAGGATTTTGATTATTTAAAACTTGAGAAGATAATATTACATCTCCTTCCCATGTTTCAGATAATCCTGTATCTTCAATACAAATCCATGGTTCTTCACAATTTGCTTCTAAAAAAGGAAATTCAGGTGTCCCTACACTCGCACCCATAATTGATAGAGTAGATATTTTTCCATCATCAACCATTTCTTCTAATACGTCAGTGAACCCATTCATTAATGTTTCATATGCTTGAATCATTTCTTCCATAATTACGTTACTCCTACTTCTTTGAGTGCTTCTTTAGCATATTTATCTAAACTATTAACTGTTTCATCAGCACCATGTTTGTAATGTTGATACCCACCGAAAGCAGCTACTTTTTTAGGTTTCATTACAAATACATCTTCACCATTATCACCAATCCAATGTAAAGCTTTTTTCTTTTTTGCTGAGAAACTATCTCTTCCTTCACTAACATAATAATCATATTTAGAAGGATTACCTCTAGATTGAACATGCCATTCATCATCACTTACAGCACGTGCTATTATCGAACCAACAAGATTACGATTTTTTTTAACTTTAGATTTAAGATAATCTTTAGTATTTTTTGTAGCAGCTTTAGCTAATTTCCCCCCAAGAGTTTTAAGAAACTTTTCAAGTTTAATTTCTAAGTTCTTCCAAGCTTCATATTCTAAAGGCATTCTTTTTTATCCCCCTATTGTGAAAACATGTATTTTGTTTTTTTTAGCATAAGGTTTCATTCTTTTTTCAATATCTTCAGTGAAAATATTATTCACTGCTTCATCAAAATCAAAGTTTTCATAATCTTTAATACCAATATCTTGTCTTACACTATGAGAACGAATAATGTTACTTGTTAATTCTATAATTATTTGTTCTACATCATCAGGTATTGATTCAGGAATTTGATATCCTTTTTTGACCCATGATGCCATAGCATCATAATAATCTTCAATATACTTATCTAATTCTATTTCAGTACAATTGAAAAGGTCTTCAGTATTTTTTAAAGATCCAGAGTATCTTTTGATTTTTATAAGAGTTGATGGATCCATGAAAATTAAACTCCTATTTTTGTAAAAAAAAGTAAAAATTAATTTTTTTGTTATTCTTCAACCATAGTAATAGTTAAAGATTTATTTTCACTAGAAATAGATACAGGTGTAGTACTTACAAAGTCTTCATATCCAGTACAAGTTGCAGTGTAATTGTATGTTCCTTCTGGAACATTGTTTATTGTACTACCTCCTGCAGATCCAGTTCCACTGCTGGAATATTCATTATTGTCTGCATCGGTTAGTGTTACTATTGCACCAGTTATGGGATCAGTACCATCAGTAACAATAATAGATACATTAACTTTATTTTGTGGAACTGGAGTTATGCTTTCTTTTAAGAAAGCAAGACTAGTAGCATCACATTCAGCAAACTGAGTATCAGCATAAACAGTACTAGCAATATCTGTTTTATTAGCTCTAAGATTAAAATCATCTTCAACAATAACATTTTCCTTATTAATAAAGTACTGAAGATTTTCTTCATGAGTAAAGATAATAGGTTTTTCAGTATAACCATTTCTAAGAGTACTGAATGCAGGAACACTGATTAAAGGATTACCTTCAATGCTTAACTGATTTTTCTCTTCAATGTAAGTGATACTTTTATCAACATCTTTGTTATCAGCTATCCATCTAATACAAGCTCTTTTCAATGATTCAGGAACTAATAATTTATTTTTTCCATCTTCAATATATTTATCAGGCATTGCATCAATTATTCTTCTGATTTCTTTAATAGGATTACTATCTGTTGCAGTTAAATCTATTTCATCAATAGGATTATCCCCATCATCTTGTAATTTTTTAATAGCTCCATCCACTACTTTAAAACCAGTAGGTACACCAACTACAGAACTACTTTTATCCCCATAAATAAGAGTTCTTTCTAATGCTCTACCACATGCAGCACCAAACTGTTGAGTTAAAGTATTCATAAATCCTTTGCCCTCAATGTTTCTTCTAAGAGCTGTTCTATGAATACCAGTTAATGCTCTGAGTTCTTCACATTCATAAGATCTATCTAAAAAGATAGGATTTTGATCATCTTCTAAAACTTGAGGAACTCCATTAATTCTACCTGCTTCTAATTCAAGATTAAAGGACATTGTATCAACTACTCCTTTATCATTATCTACAGGAACCATTTTAATATTACTTAAAAAAGTTGTTGATGATTCCATTGCTTGAATAAATTTATCAAGTTTTTCAGCTTGCAATACTCCGTTATTTAATTTTCCAGAACCCACACCAATATCTACAAATTTGACTACTCCAAAATTTTGATTGGATATGATTCTATTTTTAATTTCTTTTTCAACTGTTGCCATTGACATTATTTCAACTCCTATTTTTTTGGAAGACCATTTGCTTGACGGCCTACTCTTTCTAATAAACTTTCTTCAGGTGCGGATTTTTTTACTAGGTCAGGATCTACTTCTTGACTTTCAAGTTCTTCTTCAGCTTCCTCTTCAGGTTCTTCTAAATTTTCTTTAGGTGTAGATTTAGCAACTGTTTCTGCAGCTGGTGTTTCTTCACCTTCAGGTTCTTCTTCTTGATTTTCAATTTTATTTAATCTTGTTTCTATCTTATCGATTTTTTCTAAAGCGTTATCGATTTTAGCTTCAAGAGTATCTTCTTCATTTTTTTCTTCATTTTTCTCTGGGTTTTTTTCAGGTATTCCTTCCTGTTTTACTGGAGATTCAGGAGCTGTTTTATGGACTAATCCACCAAACAATCTCTCAAAGAAACTCTCAGACATTGTTACATTATTTTTTTCATTTTCATTTTCATCATTTGTCATTGAATCCACCTCTAAATCAATATATTTTTTAACAAATTCTTCATCATCCTCATACACCTTAAAAGTAGCTAAAGGTTGACTTGGCTTATCTACTGCACTTACTGTTGCAGGTGACCAACCACGATCTTCAATATCTTTAAAAGTCATTAATCTACCTTCTTTTTTAGGAATTTTAACTCCTCTTCTCATTTCTTCAACACTTTTTTTAGGTGCTGCAGTAACACTCCAACCAGTATATTCACCATCACGAATTGCTTGTTCAATTTCAGGATCTATTATTTCACCAGTTATCATCCACGTGTTTTTAGGAAGAGTTTTTCCATCAAAAATAGATTCAGATTCTGTACGATATGATTCTAAACATTTAGCTATAGGTTGTAGAGAATGTTGTACATCTATTGTTTGACCTAACCTGTTGAATGTGAGAATAGCATATCCTATTTCTTCATCTGATAAAACTTCACCAATTATATCAGGCATTCCAGGTACACAAACTGGGCCTTTTACAATCAAAATAAATCACCACTTTTATAATATTTTTTTTATATAGCTATCGCTATGACAGGCTTTTAATAAATTATGGAAAAATTAGTGATAGCTATTTGCACATGAAAATTATGTGTTTTAAAATTTGATTGAAGAAAAATTTTTGTGTTCTTCAATATGTAGCGAGGACAATTTTCAGTAAAAACTAATTGTGTCCTTCAATAGTAGGAGTGGAAAGTTAGAAAAAAGTTATTATATATTGAACATTAAAATTGCAACTGCAAAAAATAATTTTAAAAATGTATAAAAAAAAATAGGAAAAATATTAAAAAAAGATAAAATATTTATTCTTCAGTGACCTCTTTAATCATAGGACGGAATTCAGGAAACTCATCAATAAAATTAGTTGCATCTTGATAAACTTTATCTATGTAATCTGGAATTTCTAATCTTTTTTCTTCCACTCTTTGTTTATCATATAATCTAGAATAATCTAAATTATTATTCCATTTATTAATAAGAGCATGTTTAAAATCTGGAGTTAATCCCCATAATTGAGAAGTAATTAAAGAAGGTATAGCTTTATCATAATTTAATATTGTATTAACATATTTTTTAGGCATGTTCTTAAAAAATGATGTATTCCATGTGATATATTTGTGCATAAATATTCTTTAACCTCCAAGCTATTTAATTAATTATAATATTTGTATTTAATAATATTTAAAAATTTAATTTTATTTTATAAACTCCCATAAATAATATTTTCCTTCATTTTTAATTAGTTTTAATTTAGATCCTTTAGGCAATAATACTTCCATATCTTTAGGAGTCATTGATATATCTTCCAAGTAAGGAACTTTAGTTCCTTTTTTAATTAATATATCATGAATATATTCCCCATAATCTGTTTTATTTCGTGATATACTAGTTGATAATAAACTTTCAGAAACATATATTCCTTCAATAGTTTTACTTATCATGTAATCTGTCTGTTCTCTTCTAGTAACAATGATATTTTCTTTAACCTTTTTAGCACTAGGAACAATCTTATCCGAATATTGTTTATATTCTTCAAATGTTAAACCAACATTTACAAAAGTAGGTTTTGTTTTTAATATTTTTATTAATTCTTTGTATTGTTTAGCATTATTATTCCTTAAAGCTTTATCTCCTTTACCAGTATAAATTTGTGTAGCTGAAACAATTTCTTTAGATTGTGATTTAATACTCTGTTTATTAATAATATTTTTATTATTATTACTAATATTAACATAAGTTCTATTATTATAATTAATAGTTCTTGGAAAATCTAAAGCTATATTTGTCTTAGTTTGAGGTTTGTTTGTAGTAGGAATAAGATTAGTTAAGCTATTTTTAACTTTATCTTTAGTAGTTGTTCTAGAACTATTAGAACCACTATTACTTCTAGAACTCTTTTTATAGTTATCTGGTTTAGAATCAGTATAATCTAAGTAGCAATGACAGTTAGCTACATTTTCAGCACCACCAGCTAAATCTCCTGGATACATCAGGTAAGCTTTGTAAGATCCATAAATTTCAAATGGTTCATCAATTTCAACACTATTAATAAGTTTTGCACGATGCCAAGCTCTTGATTTACCTCTGCTACGTCCATTCATCCATATTTTATAGCCATAATTCATATTTAATGCTTCTTCTAAAGCTAAAGCATTAGTATTAGTATGAATTGCATCACCAATAATTTGATTAATTTTACGATATTGAATACCAGTAGGACTAAGAATCTTCTTTTTAGTTAAACCAGCTTTTTTAATTTGCTTAGCAGTCATACCTTTAGTATTAACAGTACGACCTGTTTTATCAACATATTTAACACTATAACTATTATTTTTATTCCTAACAAATTCATTTTTTAAAACATCTTTTAATTCTGTTTTATTCATAGCTGATTTACTAGTTTCTTTGAATAATTTCTCAGTAGCTTTACGAATATCATTAGAATTATTGATTAATCTGTTACTAACAATTTCAGAATAAATTTTAGCATTACTTTGTAATATCTTTTGAATATTTTTACTTTGAGTATTATATTGATAACTTTTAGCATCATTGTATAATGTTTCTTTAACTATTTTATGAGCTTCACTACGAATATCAGTAATTTTATATTTATTTACATTACCTTCTGTTAATTGTTTAATAACATTATTATTTATTTTATCTTGCAGATTATTAATCCGAGTATTACCTTTATTTAAATGAACATTACGTTTATTATCTGATTTAATTACTAAAAATTCTTGAATAGCTTGTGCAGTATAAGCAAAATTCAACAATCCTTTATTAGTAGTATTCATAAAAAATCATTCATTTATTTTATTTTCAAGATTATTTACAACATCAGATAATTTACTCTCAGGATCAGTAGGCTTATTATCACCATAAACAACAGAATCTAAAGATTGATTATTCATGAACCTTGAATTATAAAACTCATCTGATTCATCCATACTAAAACCATAAGCACTACAAAAAGTATTAACAAACTCACCAAGAGTAGCTCCACCATTTTGAAGAATATGAATACCAGTTTTTATTTTATCTTCTTCATTATCAAAATTAGGTTGAATCATCTCAAGAATAGTATCAGCAATACCAAAACAACTACGAATAATCTTTTTAGTAACAAAACTAGCTATTCTTCTTTGACTATTTCTAATAGTAGTATTACTATAATTTTTCAATAATTCTTTTGTTCTATTACTAGCTATACCTTCACTAGTTCCAGCACCTAACCTTTCTTTTGGAATTTTATGTATTTCACGTATTCTATTTCTTACACTTTCACTCAATTCTAAAAAACTACCCTCTTTCTTTTCATCACCAATTTTAGTTACATTTACTTGAACACCATCTTTTTCAGCTGAAGGTAAAACCATACACAATGCCGTTCCAGGAGTATTACTAATTTGTTGAAATTCTTTTTCTAAATCACTTTCCCATGCATCTAAAGCATCTTCTTTATTATCTTCATCATCACCAATATCTATAGTTCCAGTAACTGTAATCATATAATTAGGAATACCATGAGCATTAAAATGACCTTTCTGATAATTAATAATAGCATTATCAGTCATAATAGCTTCTATCTCAGAAATATAAACAGGTTTACCATAAACTTTAGATTCCTCACTTTTACGATTAAACCATATCAATTCATGAGCCTGATCTTCCAAAGACAAATTATCTTCAAAATCACCAGTATATTTATTTAATTTCTTAGTATCATCCTTCTTAAAAATCTTAAAATAAATTTCATTAGTACCAATCTTCTGAACAGCTCTTTCTTTATCTTTACACATCCTCAAATACAAACTATTCACATGATTTATCCCAATTAATTTACCAGCATCCTCTTTTAATAATTCCATTCCAGAAAAACCATATGTATCAAAATCTTCTACAAAACTTTCTAATTGTTCTTCAAAATCAAAATCTTCAATTAATCCTTCAAGATCATTATCAATTTCACCATCACAAACAATTTTTTTACCTGATAAAATTGTATCTTCAGCTTTAGTACTAATACATAAATCATGAAGACCAGACATTTCTCTTAAATCCCTTAGTAAAAAAGGATCATAAACTGGTTCAATAATTGTAGAACCATACTTCAATTCGTCTTCAACAAGTTCTTGAGATCTTACTTCATATTCTTCAAGCACACTTTTTATTACCGCATCTTTTAGAAAATTACTACTTACAATTTTCATTTTATATTTCACTCCTTTTTCTTTTTCTTAATTTTGTTATAGGTATAGAAGGATACAAACCTTCAACTAATAAACTAACAGAATCTACTCTATCATCATGAGTACTTTCATCATTAGATATTAATTTTTCACTAGGAAATTTCACAGCTTGTTTGATGAAAGTTTTTAACCATTTATTTTTAACAAAAAGAATCTTCTCTTGATTAATCTTTGGAACAACACGACCAGCACGAATAGATTTATTTTTATAAACTGGAATAAATTTAGTATTATACTCTTCAAATTCAACAGTCCAATATTTTGTTAATTGTTTACCTGCCATTGCAGGTTGTTTTTCAATCCAATTAACATGATCATCATTTTGATCCATAACTCTTTTCATACTTTTTTCAAGTTTACCTGGATTCTTTTTAAAACTATCCTGCCCATTAATTACAGCTATTTTCTCTTTAAAAATAGTTGATTTACTGTAAGCAGTATAATCAGCTCTAGGTTTTTCAGTATTAGCTATATCCCAAGATAATACTTTATTAACTACATCCCATTCAGTTAACAATTCATCATATTCTTGCTTGCTAATAGAATGATCCCAAATCAAATCATAATCAAAAACATCACCAGATTTTCTTTCATAATCCCAATTACCTATCTGATACTGATAATCAGCTGGACTTAATTCTTTCAAATTTTCAAGATAAGATTCTCTTTCATCTTTAACATAAGGATTATGCCATAAATTCATTTCAAAAAAAGGAAATTCTCCTTTAACAAATTTATCATTTAAATATTGACTTCCCTCACCTTCACTAGGATTACTAATATAATACAAAGCCAAAGGAAATTTAGTTAACCCAGCTGTAGGTCTTAAACTACGATTTAAAAATCTTAAACAAATCTCAAATAATTCACTAGCCTCATCAACAATGATTTTATGATAAGCACGACTTTTAAATTTATTTTTATCCTTTTCATGAAGCATATAAGAATAAAATATTTTAGCATTATTCTTATGATTTATAAAAACCCTTTTAGATTGATTCCATTCAATATAAGGAAAAGCCTGAGTCCATTCATTAATATATTCTACTATTCCACCAGTAGCTATTACATCATCATAAGTTCTACGAACAATTAAACAACGATAATTAGGAACTTCAAAATGTTGTAATGCAAGAATAGCTCCAAGCATTGATTTACCACTCCAAGCAGAACCACCTAACAATTTTCTTTTACTTCTACTAGCTATTGCATACAACTGCCGATTATAAGGTTTAACTGGAATAAAAGGATTCTTAAAAATAGTTCTTTGAAGTAATTTCTTTTGATTATAATCTAAACTTGATTTGGAATAATTTATCCTCATAGTTGATCAACAAAATTATCATCTTCATCATTAATTTTCAACAAGTCCTCAAGTTCATCATCATCCAAAGAAACAATATTTTTACTTTCAATTTCATTCACAATATTCACTTCAGTATCCGAATGACCCAGCAATTTAGCTTTTTCACCAAACAAACCAATAAGTATTCTACCTTTCTGATAATTAGTCATATCATTAAAATCAATATTAGAAGCATCTTCAATCAAATTATCAATCTTATTAATATCTTCAACATATTCAGAAACAGCATTATCCTTTTTCTTTTGTGACTGCTCTTCATTATACATCACAATAGCTTCAGTTTTAACATTCAACTTACTATTCTTATACCTTCGGATACTACTCTCAGAAATACTCTCATTATATTCATCCTTCAAATAATTAGATACAAAACCAGCAGGTTTACCATCTAATAATAAATCATCAATTTCATCTCTATGCTTAGACCTCTCAACTTTACTAACAGGAGGCACACACATCACCACCAAATAACACAATAATTACCCCAAAATAATATTACTCATCAAAACCACCACTAAAAAAATTATCCCAAAAAAAATAGCTATTAAATTTTTTTTATTATTATATCATTTCTATTAGTTTGGTTACTAAGAATGTTATTATTCCACCTAACACTACCATTAATGCTGTGAATCCAAATTTAAAATTATTTATAGTGGTTTCTAGACTTGTTACTACTATGTTGAGTTTGTCTAGTGTTTCATCTAGTTTTTCCATTCTACAATGGGTTTCTGTTTCTACTTTTTTTATACCTTCTTGAAGTTTTTGTATATTTTTTTGTTTAGTGTCTAGTCTGTTTTCTATTAGTGAGATCCTGGTTTCTTGTTTACAGTTGTCTGTGTTTTTATGCTCCTTCATCTGTGTCATCGTCCATTTCTTCGTTTTTGTTGCAAGAATATCCACAAGTATCATTATTATTTTTTGTGAATATTGTGTTAGGATATTTTGCATCAAGTATTCCTAATATCAAAAATAGTATACTTACTATTATTGCTACAAGAGTGTTTCCTGTTGCTTCGTCAATCCCCACATATGGAGCTATTAACATTACTCCAAGTTTTATTATGGTAGTGAGATTACCACTGATATTATTTTTTAACATATTTATCGATTTATTATACTCCATTTTTTTTGATTTATATTATGAAAATTAATTAAATTTAAAAATAAAAAGGTGTCATGGAGGGAGGTTTAAACTCCCAATTGAAATTGGTAAAAAGGAAAACTAAAAACATAAAAGAATGTATTATTATAAGGAGGGAAAATCCATCAAATATATATTCTTTTTTTTATTAAAAAAAATTATTTTTATCTATATTCTTTTTTTTATTATAATATTTTTTTCCATGACATTTACGAAAAAGATTGTGAAGATAAAAAGAAAATATTTTATTTTATAAGATTATTTATAATAAAACTGGATAATATTTTATTTTTTTTTGGATGATAAATTAGGCGAAGTAAAAGCATATTAAAAATGCAACATAGTTATTCGTTAAACAGAAGAGACAAGTTATTAAATTTTTCAAGTACCAAACCACAGTTAATACAATATTTTTCATCGTGGATATGGTCATATAATAGTCGTGTTTCACGTTCACATTCAGGACATTTCCAATCATGTTGTAGTGTCTTGAATTTAGCAAAATTTGAAACCAATGTTATAAACAATCCTCCATCACTGATTAAAATATTATATTTTTTTATATCTTCAATAGTAGGAGTGGAAAGTTAGAAAAAAAATAGAATTAATACAATATAATATTTTAAAAAATTTCAAGTATACAAAAATATCTTATAGTTAAAAAAAAAGAGGAAAAAAAATAATTCTAATATAATTTTAATCTGTGTTTTTCTTTATGTATCAATACTAATTCCAATTCAAAATCAGTATTCCTTTTACAACCTAAACTACTAGAACCTAAACCTTCATTTTGAACATACATTCTCCTATATTTTCTACTATAAATTGCTTTCTGTTCCATTACCGCATATTTACTACACTCAGGACTGCAATACATTTGCCTATTATGATTTTTAATAAATTCTTTCCCACACCATTTACAACGACTCATAACAACATTCCACCCTCTACAATTAGTATTTATTGAATAGCTATTTCTTCAAACATTACAGTATCACAATTATTACATTTAAATTTCAAAACTATACCTTCTAAGTTTTCACTTCTTGATGATGTTATTCTTAATAATCCATGTTTACATCTTGGACAATTCTTAAGATCCTCACCAATCATTGTTCTTGCCCTTCTTGAAAATTTTGTAAAAACAAGAATACTTTACGAACATCTTTTTCTTTCACACCTGTTCGTTTTACAACGAATGGTATAACTATTTCTAACTCCATAGGCAACACTTCAGTATTATCATTATTAAAAAAATTCATAAAAATATCATGCCTCCTTATCCCATTTTAATCTAGATAATTCATCTTCAATCTTATACTTTTTACTTAAATCCCAACTGATACTGCGATACAATTCCACTGCTTTCTGCACATTTGTTTCAGAACAATAACCATAATCACTAAATCTTTTTTTATGAATCATTTTATCAATAATCCATCGTTTATCTTTATCTCTAAAATGATAATTTTTAGGCTTCTTTTTACAATAATTTTGTGAATGCTTTTTCACTAACCTAACACTAGATTGCACCTGACCAATCGTTAAATCTAATTTTTCTTGAATTTCTTTGTAAGTAGACCCAGTTTCATATAATTTTTTCACCTGGTCATACCTGTTATTATCACCATTAACTACTTTGAAATTCATACAAACATACCATCCTCGTCTTTTTTAGATTTTATAACACCAATTTCCCTTGTACCATCAATATAATAATAACTAATTCTTAGGTTTTCTTTTGTATAATCAATCAATAATTTAGAAATATCAATATCATTTGCACCTAAAACCTCATCAGCAAGTAGAACACATAGAGTATTAAAACACATATTTGATTTACTAAAAAATAATTTAAGATTAGGCCATGACTGCCTTTTCTGCTTAACACACAATGAAATAACTTGCTCATTTAAATCAGTATTAGATTCTAATACAAATTCTGTATTACTATCGTTTCCTATTATTTTGAAATAAGTTATTTTATATCCTTTATTTTTTTCTTCTTCTTTTTTCAGAAAATTATAAACATCCACCACATTCATATTTTCACTCGCGGTAATTCTTCTAGTTTCCCTCGTGCAAGATCATCATAACTGTATCGTCTATGCACATACTGATCACAAATACTACAACGCAAATCCAAGCACATATACTCATCACCAGATGAATGTCCAGCTGGTAATAATGCATGACCGCACTCTGGGCACACACCATACTCACGGAAACTCATTTTAAATAACTTCCTGGATTTTCATTTAACTCAGCAAGAACACTATCAACAAAAAAATGTAATAAAATAGGATCATTATCATTATCAACAAAACAATTACCTTCTTCATTATAATCAGTAGACTGTAATAGATTATCAATAAATACAAAGATCTTTGTTTTATTAAAATCATGTATATTGAAAACTTGTTTCTCAACTTTTTCATATATTCTTGTTCGGTGTTTTTGAAGTATTCCTCTTTTCTTGATAAAAGGAGTTACAAATTTAAGCTGCATCTTTTATTCCTCTTTTTTATGAAAATTTAATTAAATTAGTTCCAACAAATCAAATATTCACCAACAAAAAGGAGGTGAAAATATATGAAAATGAAACCAGTAAGCTCAAGTAATTTAAATTCTGTAGGATACGAATCAAGTTCTAAAAAATTAAGAATTGAATTCCATAGTGGGGGTCTTTATGAATATTCAGGAGTTCCATCATCAACATATGATAGTTTAATGTCTGCAAGCTCCAAAGGTAGTTATTTCCATAATAACATTAAAGACAGATACCCTACATCTAAATTAAGATAAAAAGAATCATTACTACTGATTCTTTTTTATTTTTTTTATTTCATCCCCTAATTCCTTAATTAAATTTTTATAATTTAATCTAAAATTTTCTTTATTTCGTTTATTATCAGAAGCATATAAACCATTTAAAAAATTAAATTCATGCTCTGCTTTTTCTAATATTTTTAGCAAATTATTCATTTTTGATTTCTCCATTCCAATTTTATTATATTTAAAAGTATTGGTTCAAGTGTATTACATTAAATTAAATTAAAAATTATTAATAAATAATAATAATAATAATAATAATAATAATAATACCCTACACTAACAATAAAAACTGTAAACAAAAATGTTTACATTCTAACGATGATATTATCAAATTCTACAAATGTATACACATGTACATTTGTATACAAATGTGGATTTTCAACAAGACCCTCGCTGAAATGTAAACAAAAATGTTTACAAATCATCTTCCAGGAGCCTCCATAAAATTAACTAAATCCATTTCAGAAGACACACAATTATCATACAACACATCAAAAGAAACATCATTTTGTTTAGCAATCATTTTAATTTGATTAACACCAACAACACCTAAACGCTCCTGAATCCTATTAATACTAACCATAGCATCATCCAAAATATTATTCTCCTTAGATTTTTTAAGTCTTTTCTCCCTGACTTTACAAAGCTTAGATTCCAACACATTCAATTCATCTTGTTTTTCACTAATCAACTTTAACAACTCCCTTTCATGATCATCTTCCAAACCAATAACCCTCTTTAATTGATCCTCAATAAATCCACTACGACCATTATCTAACTTCTTACTAGCCAACTGCCATACCTCTTCATCAATAGAAATAGTAACATTCTTTTTAACCATAACAAACCACATTTAAATATTATTTTTTTCTGATCCTAACTCCTCAAGTTCCATTTCTTTACTAATGAGATCTATCTTCAAGTTTTCAATTTCAGATTTAACATAATTTTTTTGAATCTCTAAACTTTTAGCAGACTCTTTATTAGCTTGAATAAAAAAACTAATTGCATCACTAACACTCCACCCTTGCTTATCCATCACATGTTTTTGAGATGAAGTAATACGCCCACTAACAACAACATTTTTAGGAATATTTTTAGCAACCATTATTACCAACTACCTTATCAGCAGTTTTAAACTCATCAGATTCAATTTCAGACTTTTTACAATTATTCAAATACATAATACCTTTTAAAAGGTGCTTACAGCAATAACTACTATGTTCTAAGTTAAGACCATGATAATGAAAATCATGACAATCACATTTCCAGTTTCCACCCCAACAAGACACTAAATATTTCTTTTTAGGATCTGTTTCACTAGTGAATTCTAATTCTATTAATTCTTCATCAAGATGCAAAACATTAATATTTTCATCTAATAATACTGAGGCTTTAGCTAATTGTTTCATACTAACACCTCAGGATGATCTTTAACATACTTCCTAATACCAATAGCATCCTTTTTACTAATAGCATTATTTTTTATTAATTTAGTAATTTCAATATTCAAAGAACCAATAGTTGCTTTTTTACCATTTTTAGTAATAGCTGTAATCATACTTCTTAAAAACTTAGGTTCATCAGTTTTTTTATTATTTTTAAGATTACTTGTATTGTTCTTAGAAACATTACTTTTAGGAGTATTATTATCTTTCTGTTCAGCTGAATCCACAGTACATTTCTCAGTAATATCAAACATGATTAAAAGCAAATAACGTCTAAGATACGTAGTATAAGAACCTAAAGACTGCATAATATTCATACCTTTATTCATTTCATTAATTTCAGGTATAGGTATTTCAATTTCTTTAATATTATCCACATCATCTAAATTAATAACATTACAAACAGCTTTATCCCCTATAAAACTAAACTGCACATCAACATTATACTTAACAAATAACTCATGCAAAGGTGGAATAATATCCTCTAATTCATGATAAGCAAACTTACTAAAATTATTCTTACCAGATTTAGGAATATCTTGTTGATCCAAATCAATTTTAATTTTCAAAACCTTCTCATGAATATTCAAATCAGAATAATTACTCATGCTAAATCACTATTCCAAAAAATATCCATCTGACCTACTACTATGAAAGCAAATATAAAAAGTAATAAAATAACACTAAAACCAAATAATAATATTAATTCACCCTCAAACTTTTCAGTAAATGATTTTTTAGGATACAAATCAGCATGACCATACCCTTTTCCACATATACTCCTTCCTATATCACTTAACTTACTCATAAGCAAGCCCCCCTTGAGTTATTAAACTAATGTCATTACAAGCTTTAGTTAATCTAACTAATTCTTCTTTCTTTTCAGGTGTAGCATCCCGATGATAATCAGATGCTGCTAGATACCTCTTATGTTTAAGATAACCTAATTTTATGTTTAGTTTCTGCATAGAGTTCATTTTATAATGCCCCCACAACAGACTCTAAATTTTCAAAAGTATCATCAATTAATAAATCATTATTTCTAAGAAGAGCAACTTTCGCTCCTTTATCCTGTAATCTATAAAATAAGTCTTCAGAATTTCCAGTAATTGATAATACAACACAAGTATACTTCTGAATTTTAGTAATATGGAATTGACCCATACCAAAACCTTTCATTCTTAGAGTTTTAAGAATATTATCAGATTGATCACTCATGAGATCACCTTTTCATGAGGTTGAGTAACAGAATCCATTATTTCTTGGAGTTCTTGTTCTTCTTTTCTTTTTTTTCTGTCTTTTAAATATTCAATACCTATATCGAATATCCGTTTTTCTTTTTCAGATATGATAAACCCAGATAAAGGGCTTGTCTGATTTTTAACAATCTTTTTCACACTTATCAGCTCATTTGATTTTTTTAGAAAGTATTTCAGAATTGCTGTTCTGAAAATTTCTTTCTTATATTATAGTAGATTTTTCTACTATATAAAAGTATTTATTGAGTTAAATTTAAGTAGTTAGAAGTATAATATATTAGTAATAATTGATAAATAGGAGATTATGGTAATGGTTAAAAAAGTTAAAAAACAAACCAAAGTAGGGACTGCTGGAGGCAACTCATTAAGAGTAGGAATTCCCGAAACAGTGGTTGATCTTTTACAATTAGAAAGAGGAAACCTCGTTAATTGGATTGTAAAAGTAGAATCAGATAAAATTACTGTTTGTATGGAAAAAGCAGAATAAATAAAATTTAATATTTTTTTTCTTAAATTTAAATTAAAATAGTTTATAGCTACCGCTAACTTAATAATACTCTTTATACCCTCTAGGGCCACTATACCAACATTTATATATTTTTTAAATAATATATAATAATGTGTTACACTAATACTTATCAGCTCGTTTGTTATTTATTTTTTGTAACCGTCGTGTTAGAGAAAGCGAGGAGTTGCTGCTCCTACGACCTTTCTCTTTTCACGTAAATTAAAATCAGCTACAATTATTTTTTTATTTTTAACATTATTTATAATTATTTATCTTTTATCCTTTTAAAAAAAATAATAAAAGGAAAAATATTAATTAAGCTGGAGTTAATTCCCCACCTTGAACTTTTAAATATTCTCCTTCATTAACAGTAACATACATCGTAGTTCCTTTATCAGTGGTTGCATCATTTGATATTATACTATCAAAATCCATTGAAGAATCAGAAGCTCTTTCAATATATCCACCAAACTCATCTGTTTGTGTAAATTTATATTCTCCTGCAGGAATATCTGAACCTACTTTATAAGTTCCATCAGTATATTTTTCTTGCTGAGAATTAGTTTCTACTGAATTATCCTCATTATTTGAATTAGTTTCTACTGAATTATCCTCATTATTTGAATTATTAGTAGTTTGAGTGTTTGCATCTGGGGATAATGCACCTATTATTCCAAATACTATAATTAATCCTACACAACAAACAGCAATTATTGATATTGCTTTTTTTGCTGTACTCCATTCTTTAAAATCGTCCATAAAACCCATTATATTATTCCTCCCACATAAATAAAATATTTTATTGCTTTGATAATAATACTTAATCCTAAACCTCCAAGTAAACCTGTGATTAATCTTAGTGCATTATTACTAGTACGATATCCTTTATATTGAGTTATACCATCAACATAAGCAGGAATTAATAATAATATTGCAAATAACAATAATTGAATATTATAATCAATATAATTATAATAAGCATAAACAAAGTAAATTATTAAACTAATATAAAAACCAGTACACCTACTACATACTGGAAATTGATATTTTTTAATAAAAAAACTTCTTTCAGGTTTCCTATGACAAATAAGTTTAGAATAATCCATATATTATCAATTAATATTTTTATAATGTTAAAATTATTAAATGTTCCTAATTAAATTTACTAATATTCTAATTATATTTTCAATTCTTTCAATTCTTCTTCCAGCAGTCATTTTTGTTTTCCCCATTTTTATTATTCGTGTTATGCTACCAAACCTTGTTTAAAATATTCTACTTTGAAATATTTAAAGCTTACTATCTTAGTAATTGAACAAAACAAAGAATAAAAAGAAAAATAGTAAATTTCTACATGTGTATTTTTCAAGAAACCTATATACATTGAAATAAAAAAAAGCCTAAAAAATAAATAAATCTACAATAAAAAAAAGCTAAAAATTTAATAAAAAAATAATTATGAATTTCCCAATTCAAAATCAAACCCATTAGGTGAACTTGCACCAGGAACATTATTATAATCCAAATCAGAATTTTGAGAACATAATAATTTTAAATCACCACCTACACCATTACCAGACTCAGTAATAGTAATTAAATACATTTCAGTACCATGATCAAAAATATAATACTGTCCTTCATTACCTAAATAAATTATCCCATCACTATACAATTGTTTTATAGCTTCATTATCTCTTATTAAGCTTTCACCATCAGCAACAGAATCTATTTTAGTGATATTCCCTACTATTTTCCCTTCATATTTAACATCATTCTCATCAAATTCTAAATCTAATCCATTAGTATTAATATCTTTAAAATGATTAGATGTACCTGATACTGTGTTACTTAATCCAAGTGCAAATAATAATATTATTAAAATTGGTAAAATTTTTTTCATAAAAAACATAAACTCCTATATTTCTATAACATTATATTAAAATTATTATAATACATATAATTTATGAAAAAAACTTTTAACACAAAAATTATTTAATAAAAAAAGATAAAAATATAAAACTATGAATATCAACAATGAAAAACAAGAAATATACATTGGTATAAAAAAAGCAGGGTTAAATGGAAAAACAAAAGAAGAATTCATACATAAAGAAGCTATCTCTTTTGAAGAGATAGAATACTCAGAAGTGGGTACGATTTTCAACCCCAAAAAATTTGAATATTTGCCTGGCACAGGAGTTATAACTGCTAAAATAATTAGTAAAAATGATGAAAATATTGACATTTGCTTTAGAACACATTTTTTCCGCCCTAATCCTAAAAAAAGGAAATTAGGTAAATGGGAAATTATGAACAAAGAATTGAAAAAAATTTTTATTTAATGAATTCATCTGTTAAATCATCTAATTCTTCATCAGAAAATTTTTTCTCTAAAAAATTTAATCTTCTACTCATCGAACGATTTTCTTCTTCTAATCTATCCAACTTTTCTACTTTTTCATCAGTAATTAATCTTACTTTAGCTTTTTCTTTAAAAGTCAAATAAGGTATTAACTTTTTATAGTGAGGTAATAACTCATCTTTACTGAATTTAATATAATTATCATCAGTTTTTTCAGGCATAGTATGTCCTGCTAATCTTGAACCGATTTTAAGATTATTACAATAGCTACCTACCATTGTAATAAAATAAGATCTTAATGCATGTGGATGGAAATAGGTAATTTTTTCTACTTTTTCATTGAACTCATTTTGATTTATTTTTTCCTCCAATAATAGGTTTTCTAATTCTTTTACTTGTTCATCCATTAATTTTTTATTTATTTTTCTAAAATATTCAGCTACTGCAACATGAGAATAATTTTTACTTCCATGTGGAAAAATTAATGTTTCTTCTTTTAATATTTCTCCTTTAGATTCTCTTTCTTTAGAATATATTTGTATTAATTTATTGCTTTCTGGTGAATTAAATGTTTGACAAAGAATATTTAATCTTTTTGTTTTTGTGGGTTTAAAATTATAAAAACCTATTAAATTTTCACTAGCATCTACTGCATCACGAATTGTTTTTTTATCCACTGCTTTTATCCATTGACCATAAGTTAGTTTCATTGTGTCACTTACTCTAACTCCTGTACTTCCAAGAAATGTTATTAGTGATTTATATTTAGAATTAGAGTGATCTAATGCTCTTGCAATTTCTTCTTTAGTTAAATTATCATTTTTATTATCTTTTTTAGGAAGTATTATTTCTTGAGAAGGTAATTTTAAGTTATTTCCTAGGGTTTTATATACTGCTCTTATACTGCTTATTGATTTATCTACTGTTGTAGGTGAAATTCTTTTTAATTCTTGTTCTTGAAAGGAATCTAAATAATATTTTAGATTTGATTTTTCAACATCAGGATGAATTATTTGATTTTTATCATTGATATATGAAATTTGTTCTTGTTCAGCTTCTGTTATCATTTCATTTATAGAGTATCCTAAGAATTCTGTGTATGCTTTGAGAGTAGTGCAATATCCTCTTTTAGTATTGAATTTTAGGTTTCTTTTTTTAAAAAAAGGTTTTAATTGTTTTTCGATTTCGTTTAATTTTGGATCCTTCTCTGCCATAAATCATGTTTTTGTATACTTTTAATTTATATATTTTAAGGTATCATTTTCCAATTTATTAGCGATGAAAAAGTGGAATATACAGATATATATGGTCAAAAATATATGGCAAATGATCAAATACATGTTGTAATACCTTATAAAAACAAATGGGAACCATTTGGAGAAAATGAATTAGATAGAGATAAAGCATACCTAATAAGTGATGCATATGGTAGAGTAAATATAACAGCTGAAGATACATATAGATTAGAAAATGAAAGTAACAAATATTACAAAGAAAAAGGTCATGAATGGATTACAGAATTAGATTAGGAGATTGTATGATAGATAAAATTAAAGTTATCTCAATAATAAATTACACTCTTACTATTGTTTTAGTGTTACTTGGGATATATGGGATTTTCATAAGTGGATTAAAAGCAAATACAAACAATCAATTAATATTTCTATTAATAGCTATGCCAGTTTATATTTTATCTGAAAAATATAAAGTAAAATATAATGAAATAACCTTTCCAGTAGGGGTTTTATTTGGGATAATTATAACATTTTGGGGTTAATTTTAAAAATTAACTTTAGTACCTAATTCTTCTAAAAATGTACAAACCCTACATAATTTATTAGAAGAAGGTTCATTGCAAATTTCACAATTAGAAACATTATAAGAAGGAGATAATTCTTTTTTAATAATAGGTTTTAGTTTATCAAAACCTTTTAATGTAGAATACATTATAGTTGGATGTTTACTAGATAAATCTTGTAATAACTCCCCAACTTCTCCTCTAAAAGATTGTTTAGAATATGGGCAACTATCCAGATGAACATCTAAATTACGAGCTAATACATATAATCCAATTTCTTTTTCTGGAATTTCACGAAGTGGTTTAATTTTTACAGTAAATTTATCACTTTTTGAAGATGTTTTAGCTCCTAATTTAGTTAAATTATCAATATTACATTCCAGATAATTCATTAAAATAGCTTGAGTTTCATCATCTAAATTATGACCTGTAGCTATTTTTGTAGCATTCATATCTTTTGCTGCTTTATTTATAATCCAACGTCTAAAAACTCCACAATAAGTACATGATCCTCTATGTTCTTCTTTTTTCATTATTTCATCAAGAGTTATATTAAATGAACTTTTAAAAGAAACTACTTTATATTCTATTCCTAATCTTTGAGCATGAGAAATAGCTATATCAACACCACTTTTTCTATAATTATTTATCCCTTCATCAACAGTAACAGCACATAAATCAATGAAACGTCTTTTTCTAAAAGATTCTAAGATATCTAAAGTAGCCACACTATCTTTTCCACCAGATAAAGCAACTAGAACTTTATCTCCTTTACTTAATAGTTTTTCTTTTTTTATGGTTTTAATAGCTTTTTTTTGAATAGAATCTATAAAACAATCTTTACACAATATTTGACCAGAATGTTTTCTTTTAATTATAACTTTAGGGTTTTCACATTTACTACATTCCATATTATCACAATGTTTCAACAAATTTAGCTAATTGATTTAATGTATTAACTTCAAAAACTTGAGCCCCCGCATCCCTATAAAGAGAAACACAGCTATCTACTACATCCCATTTATTTTTATCCTCTGGATTTAGAATTATTACTTTTTTAGAATCATTAACCATATCTTCAACTAAATCAACACTTGCAGGTATGCCATGAGATTTAGGTCCTGCCCAATCTCTACAATCAGATAAAAGAATTAAATAAGATTTATTGTTTAATTTAACCATCTTTTTAAATGATTCAAATGCTGTGTACATATTAGAGGTTCCATGAACCATAGAGTTTTTAAGTCTTTTTTCTCTCACTTTTACAAAAGCATTAAGCAAATATTCTTCATTTAAAGCATTAGTAGTCTCAATTACTTTATTATCAAATTCAAAAGTTTTAGATTTTTTAAATGCAGTTTGTGCAGTAAACATTAGCATAAAAAACCAACTACTAATCCATTCACATGATCCACTAATATCATTTAGAAAAATATGTTCGTTTTTTTGATTGCGAGGCTTAGCTTTAACAAGCTCCAAAGGTATTCCACCATATTTTAAATTAGACCTAATAGTTTTACGAATATCAATTTTATTAGTTTTAGCTAAATTTTTTCTTCTAGATATTTTATTTGCAATTTTACGCCCTAATCTTTGACAAATTTCTAACATTCGAGGATCGAATCTATTTAATTTAGTTAAATCTTTATTCAATAATTCTCCTTCTTTTTCAAGTTCTCTTGCCTCATCAAGAGGTGGTTGGCCAGATAATTCTTTAAGTTGTTTATTATTAGCCATCTCTTTTCTAAAAGTTTTTCCCCTCTTTTCTTTTTTAATAATATATTTATTAGATTTAACATCTTTTAAAAAAGATTTATCATTGAATTTATTTTTAAGTTCTGATTCATCATTTAATACACTAGTTTTAAAAATTTCTTCAAAGATTTTATTAAATTTAGGAATATCATATTTATCTTTAATATAAACTGATCTTAAAGCCATTTTAAGATTTTCTTTTTTATCTTCTTTACATAACTCATAAGTATCAATTGCTGATTCTGTACTTCTAACACTAACAGGTAAACCTTCTTCCCGTAATCTTTGAGAAAGATGAACAATATTATTAATCATAATACCTATTTTTTATTGAAAATCTCTTTTAAAACTCTTTTTTTATCAGATTCTGTTTTAACTACAACACCAATACTTTCTTCCAATGCTTCATCAATATTAGACCTTTTTAAAGACATAACTGATTTAATCCAATCAACACTTCCTCTAACTGATGGTTTTTTCATTAAGCTATATGTTCTAATTTTTTGAACCATACCTACAACCTTAGTAATCAAATCATCATGTGCATTAGGAATTTTAGATTTAACAATTTCAATTTCTCTTTCTTTTGAAGGATAAGGAATATATAAAAATAAACATCTATCTTTTGTTTCTTCTAAAAGAGTTCTTTGAGAATTAGAAGTTAATATAACAACTAAATCATTGTTTAAAAAAAATGTTCCTAAATCATTAATTGTTATTTCCTTTTCACCTAATGCCTGAAGAAGAAAACTCTCAACTTCCTCATCTGCTTTATCAATTTCATCAATTAAAAGGATAGAAGATTTATCATTCATAAAAGCAGATAATAACGGTCGTTGAATAAAGTATTCCTCTTTGAAAATCATTGATTCATCAAATTCATTGTTTTTAATAGCTTCTAAATGTAATAACTGTTTTTGATAATTCCATTCACCAACAATTTGTTCAAAAGTAATTCCTTCATAGCATTGAATTCTAAAAAAATCTCTATTAAAACCATCTGAAATCACTTTAGCTAATTCAGTTTTTCCCACTCCTGGAGGCCCTTCAATAAGAATAGGTTTATTTAAAGAAAAAGAAAGAAATAATGTAGTTGAAATTTCAGAATTAGGGACATAATTATTTTTTAAAAGAATTTTATTTATTTCTTTAGTCGTAATATCTTGCAATTTTAAACTTCCAATAAATTAATATAATTAATAATATATTTTTATAATAAATAAATTGTATTGAGATAAATTATGAAAAATTTTAAAAAAAAAACTTATCATGAAAAGATTTAAGAAATATGGATTTAACAGATATGAATTTTCAAAGAGCTAAGTTAAGTAATGTTAATCTTCAAGATGCTGTAATTAGAAATTGTGATTTTACTTGTGCAAATTTTAAAAATTCTAATTTAAAAAATGTTGATTTTAAAGGAATTAATCTTTGTGGAGCAGATATGATTAATTGTGATTTAAGTAATTCAAATCTTGAGGGGTCTGATTTATCTGGAACTATTTTATACCATGCTAAATTAGATAATTCTAAATTATCAAATGCATATATTAGGAACAGATATTGGGAGTATTGATTTTAAAAATGTTAACTTAAAATGTGCAATTACCATGATGGAGAGTATAGAAGAACTAATAAATTAAATTAAAAAATCTTTGGTTTAAATAGCTCAAAGTCTTGTACATATTCTTTACCAGTTAACATAGCTATTTCTGCTTTTTGAAGTTCACTTCCTAAATAAGCAGCATGTTCGAGTCTTGAAACTAATCCTAGTTTTATAATTTTTTCATAAATCTCTTTTGGATATTTACCTTCAATAGAAATATCTGCTTTTAACTTTTTAAAATGAGTAACAACTATTTTACTATCTTCAAAACAAGTTCCATGATCAACTCGAATTTTAAAACTTCCTGCCCTATCTAAAACAAGTTTTTTAAATTCTTCTCCCTCACCAATAGGAACATTTTGACTTTCTTCATCCAAACCTACAAAATCTAATCTTTTATTTTTATCTTTAAAGCTAATTAAGTCAATACCTAAGTTTTTAGGAATTGATGATCTATTTTTTGCAAGAAACATCATTTTAGATGCAATTGCTAATTCATAAACACTTCCAGTAGTTTTTCCACTTTCTTCTACAGTAAAAAGTATTCCACAGCCAAGTTCCATAGCTATTCCAGCGAGTAATGCATTAGATCCAACAGAATCCGTATCCATTAATTCTGTAACATTTCCAACACCAAAAAATACTGGATAAGGATTATTCTTTTTAAATTCATAAACAGATACTACTGATTCTACTATACTATTACTATTTACAGGATCCAAAATTAAATCAGCTAAGAATCTTAATCCTTCACATTTTTTTATTAATTCCTCCATTGATTTTACACGTTCTTCAGGAGTTTCAGGAACTTTACCTTTTGAATAGTTTGTTGGAAGTAAAATAGCTGGAATGTTTTTTTCTTTAAGAATATCTAGTACTTCAGAATAATTACCTAAATCTAAACTTAGAACTAAGTCGATTCCGCATTCTGCAGCTTTAATGATTTCTTTTGGATTTAATGTATCAATACTTAGTGGCCTATCTCCAATAATAGGACGTAATGTATTAATCAAAACAGGAATTTTGTCTGAAAAATCTTCCCCTGCTGCCATTCCTATATCAATCATATCAGCACCAGAAGCTATAAAATATTCACATTTTTTTATTAAATCTTCTTTTGAAAGTGATGGTGCATTTGGTATTTCTGCAAGTACTCTTAATGGAAAATCTTCACCTACTGGAAGATTTCTAATAAGAATATTATTTGGTTTTTCAAGTAATTTCTCTTTTTTAAGAGAATCATTTTCAAAATCCTCTATAAATTTTAAAGCTCTTTTTCTTTTTTCTTCTTCAATTAGTTTATCTGCTGGTTTTGACTCAGAAAGTTCTATTTCATCAATTAAATCTAAAACCATTATCAAATCAGCACAATCTGTTGATCCTTTAAATGAAGGAATATTTAATTCTCTGCTTATTTCTGCAGTATCTTTTCTTATAAGTCCTGGGACTAAAATCATGCTAATATCATCTAATTGATCACTATAATGCATTTTTATTTCTTTTATAATTTTAGAAGGAGTTAAAAAAGCAGCAACTTGTGTATCTGCAACATGAATTAAAACATTATCATCATATGCTTTTAAAACTTTATTAATTAGTGGATATGCTAAATGTCCAGTTACTACAAGAATTTTCATACAAAGGTAAATATACAATTTATACATTAAATAATTTATTATTCTAATAAAATGTTATTAAAAAAAATAAAAAATAATAATAAAAAATATGAAAAATTCTAAATAATATTCATAAAATTTAATATAAAATACTTGATCAATATAGTTAATTAAATTTATTTGTAAAAAAGTGAAAATATAAAACTTTATATAATTTGTAATTTATAATGATTATACATGATAGAATATGGAGGAAAAATAAATGATTGAAATTCGCTTTCATGGACGTGGAGGCCAAGGAGCCGTTACTGCTGCAGAAATTTTAGCAAAAGCAGCTTTTAAAGATGGAAAATATGCCCAAGCATTTCCATTTTTTGGAGTAGAAAGAAGAGGAGCACCTGTAATGGCTTTTACAAGAATTGATGACGAACCAATACGTATAAGATACCAAGTATATAACCCAAACTATGTGTTAGTTTTAGATGATGGATTAACACATGTTGTAGATGTTTTTTCAGGTTTAAAAGATAATGGTAAAATCATTGTTAATACTGATGAAGATTTTAAAAATGGTGGTGATACCGAAGTATATGAAATTGATGCAACAAAGATTGCATTAGATACTTTAGGTATTAACATTGTGAACACCATTATTTTAGGTTATTTTGCTAAAAAAACTGGTGAAGTAAGTATTGAATCAATCATAGAAGTTATAAAAGAAGTTTTTCCTGGAAAAATAGGGGAAAAAAATGCCACAGCTACTATGAAAGCTTATGAGATGGCTTAAACAAAAAAGGCGATTAAAATGGTATCAACTGGTTGTGTTATTAAAGATCCCGGTAACAGTAAAAAAAATAAGACTGGGAGTTGGAGAACTTTCAAACCTGTTCTCGATAAAGAAAAATGTATCGGATGTGACAAATGTGTAATGTTTTGTCCAGATGCAGCTATAAATAAAGATCACGATATAAATTATGATTATTGTAAAGGTTGCGGAATATGTTCTGCAGAATGTCCTGTAAAAGCAATAGAAATGATTAAAGAATAAATTAAGGAGGAAATAAATGACAAAAGAAGTTATGACAGCTAATAAAGCAGTAGCAGAAGCTGCAAGATTAGTAAAACCAAAAGTTATTCCTGTTTTCCCAATTACACCCCAAACATCTATTTCAGAATATTTAGCACAATATGTTGCAGATGGAGATATTGATGCAAAATATGTCAAAGTAGAATCTGAACACAGTGCAATAAGTGCAGCAGTAGGAGCTAGTGGTGCAGGAGTAAGAGTATTTACTGCAACATCTTCACAAGGATTAATGTTAATGCACGAAATTATATTTGCAGCAGCAGGTATGAGAGTACCTATTGTAATGGCAAATGCAAACAGAGCAATATCTGCACCATTGAGTATTTGGAATGATCAACAAGATTCAATTGCTCAAAGAGATGCAGGTTGGTTACAAACTTACGTTGAAGATGCTCAAGATGCATTAGACAGTACTTTAATGGCATACAAAATTTCTGAAAACGATGATGTTTTATTACCGTCCATGGTTTGTTTAGATGGTTTTATTTTAACCCATACTGTAGAACCTGTAGATATTCCAAATCAAGAAGATGTTAATAAATTTTTACCAAGTTACAATCCAAAACATTCATTTCTTGATCCAAAAGAACCAATGACTCTTGGAGCACTTGCAGATCCAGGATATTATTTTGAAGCAAGACATGCTATTGAAATAGGTATGGAAAAATCAATAGATGTTATAAAAAAGACCTGTAAAGAATTTGAAGAAATATTTGGAAGAAAATATGATTTAGTTGAAAATTACAAGTGTGATGATGCTGAAATAGTTCTTGTAGCTATGGGTTCTGTTTGTAGTACCATTAAAGCAGTTATTGATGAATTAAGAGAAGAAGGCGAAAAGATAGGTCTTTTAAAAATAAGGGTTTATAGACCATTTCCAGTTGATGAGATTAATGATGCAATTAAAAATTGTAAAAAACTATCTATTCTCGATAAAAATATTACTTTTGGTATTGGTGGAGCCTTATACTCAGATATAAAAGCTAAAATTAATAAAGAAACCTATGGATTCATAATTGGATTAGGTGGTAGAGATATAACCCCTGATACTATTAAAGAAGTATATGAAAAAACAAAAAATCCAGAAAAAGATGTTACATGGGTTGGACTTAAAAAGGAGGACGATTAAAATGAAATTACCTGAAGAAGAGTTATTATCCTCTGGACACAGAGGTTGTGCTGGTTGTGGTGCTTCTATAGGAGTTAGACTTGCACTTAAAGCACTAGGTAGAAATACTGTAGCTATTTCTGCTACTGGTTGTTTAGAAGTTATGACAACCCCCTATCCTGAAACATCATGGGAAATTCCATGGATACATGTGGCTTTTGAAAACGCAGGGGCAGTAGCTTCAGGTGTTGAAAGTGCTTTAAGAATCCAAGGAAAAGATGATGTTAATGTTGTTGCTTTTGGTGGTGATGGTGGAACAGTAGATATTGGTTTACAATCATTGTCAGGAGCTATGGAGAGAGGACATAATTTAATATACATTTGTTATGATAATGAAGCATACATGAACACAGGAATCCAAAGAAGTGGTGCAACACCTTTTGGAGCTAGTACTACAACATCTCCACAAGGAAAAAATAGTTTTGGGGAAGACCAACATAAAAAAGATATGCCAATGATTATGGCAGCACATGGAATTCCTTATGTAGCAACCGCATCTATTTCATATCCTCAAGACTTTATGAAAAAAGTAAAAAAAGCTGCAGAAATTGATGGACCTGCATATATCCATCTAAATCAACCATGTACAACTGGTTGGGGATACGACTCTTCAAAAACTATTGAATTAGGTAAATTAGCAGTAGAAACTGGAGCTTGGATATTATATGAAATTGAAAATGGTGAATTTAACCTCACACATAATTTAAGAAAAAGAAAACCAGTTACTGATTATTTAGGCGCACAAAAAAGATTTAAACACTTACAAGACAAAGAAAAAGAAGAAATTCAAAAATACATCGATGCACAATGTGCCAAAGTTGGAATAGAATAAATATTAATTATTTTATTCCTAAATTTAATATTACTTTACTTAATTTTTATTCTTATTTTAAAAAAATATATTAACTAATTTTTACAAAATTTAATTTATGAAAATTTTTAAAGGTTAAATTTTGATTAGTGAAAAAACTATTATAAAAACAGTATCTGAACTTTATAAAAAAGCAGTCATCAATCTTAATGAAGATATTAAAATATCATTAGAAGATGCGCTAAAAAGTGAAGATAATGAACTTGCTCGACTAAATATACAAACTATTTTGAAAAATATTGAACTTGCTGAAAAAAATAATATTCCTATGTGTCAAGATACAGGTCTCCCCATAGTTTTTGTGAAACTTGGAAATGTTGAAGTAGAAAATCTAAAAAGTTCTATTGAAAAAGGAATTGAAAAAGCAACAGAAGAAGTTCCATTAAGACCAAATATTGTAGACCCTTTAACAAGAAAAAACACAAACAACAACATTGGAAAGTACATTCCTCCAATTGATATTGAATTAATTGATAAAGACTACATTGAAATAACTATTTTTCCAAAAGGATTTGGTTCTGAAAATAATAATGCTCTTAAAATGGCATTACCTAGTGAAGGAGAAAAAGGAATTAAAGATTTCGTTGTTGAAACCGTTTTAAAAGCAAAAGGAAAACCCTGTCCTCCAACGATAATAGGAGTAGGTATTGGTGGAACATCAGATTTAGCTATGAAATTAGCTAAAAAAGCATTATTAAAAAATATATCTGAAAAAAATCCAGACCCTACTTTAGAAACATTAGAAAAAGAAATAAAAGAGAAGATAAACGAATCAGATATCGGACCAATGGGACTTGGAGGTAAAACTACAACATTGGATGTTAAAATTATTAAAGCTCATACACATACTGCAGGTTTACCAATTGGTGTTTGTGTTCAGTGTTGGGCTAATCGATATGCCACAGAAAGGATATATGATAATTAAATTATTCGATATCCTCCTTAATAGTTTCAATATCAGGTCTATGATTTGTTTTAATAAATATTGTCCTAGTACCGATACTTACAACTCTATCAGCTATTCTCTCAAGGGATCTTGCAATAAAAATAAGATGAATAATTCCTAAAGTATTTTCTGTTTTTTTAGCAAGTAAATTAGTTGTTTGATCTAAAATTGAGTCAAATAAATCATCAACTTTATTATCTTCATAACCTAACTCTTTAGCCATTTTTAAATCTTGATTTGAATATGTTCTACTCCCTTTAGTTAACATAATTTGAACATAATCTGCCATATACTGTAAATCATATAATAATTTATCTGGAATATCCACATCTTGAATTAATTCTGATGATTCAGCTATATTAGCAGATAAATAACTAATTCTTTTAGCATGACTAATTATCCTAATAGTTGATTCAATAAACATCAAATCACTAGCTAATGGTTGTTCTACAGCAATGAATTTTATACATTTTCTTTCAAGTTCATATCCTAAAACATCAACTTCTTTACTTTTTTCAATTATATCATCTGCTATTCCTTTATCAAAATCTTCTAATAGCAGGATAGCTTTTCTATTGTATTCCAATATAATATCAAATAATTCTCCAACTTCATCTTTTATAGATTTTATTCTATCTCTAAATAATACACTTGGGTATTTCTTATGTGGCATAATAATCACTTATCCAAATCTTCCTGTAATATAATCTTCAGTTTTTTGTTCTTTAGGGCTAACAAATAGTTGATCAGTGTAATCACTTTCAATTAATTCCCCACTTAAAAAGAAAGAGGTATATTCTGAAACTCTTGTTGCTTGTTGCATATTATGAGTTACCATAACTATAGTATAATCGTTTTTAAGCTTATGAATTAGATCTTCAATTTTTAATGTAGATATGGGATCTAATGCAGAACAGGGTTCATCCATTAATATAACTTCTGGATTAACAGCTATTGTACGAGCTATACATAATCGCTGTTGCTGACCTCCAGATAATCCCATTGCAGAATTGTCTAATTTATCTTCAACTTCATCCCAAATAGCTGCAGCTTTTAAACTATCTTCAACAATTTGTTCAATAATCTCCTCATCAGTTTCACCATGAATCCTTAAACCATATGCTACATTTTCAAAAATAGATTTAGGAAAAGGGTTAGGTTTTTGAAAAACCATTCCTACTTTTTTTCTTAAGTTAACAACATCTACTTTAGAATCATAAACATCTTTATCATCTAATAATATTTTACCATCATGTTGAAAAGTAGGTATTAGATCATTCATTCTATTTACAGAACGTATAAAAGTGGATTTACCACAACCTGAAGGTCCAATAAGAGCAGTTACTGAATTTTCTGGTATAGACATGTTAATATTTTTTAAAATATGAGATTCACCAAAGCTAACATTTAAGTTTTTTACTTTAATTTTCATTTTATCCTCCTTATTTACCCATAATCTTTTTTTGATAATTTTCAACTAGGATATTCGTAGAAACAGTTAAGATTAATACAATAATAATAAGTACAGCTGCAGTACCATAAGCATTTTCTAAAGAAATACCTTCAGTAGCTAAAATATATAAATGTAAAGGTAATGGTCTTCCTGGATCAAACAAAGAAATTGGTATAGCCAATGAAGAACCTACTGCATACATAACTGCTGCAGCCTCAGATATTGCTCTTGTAATAGCAAGTATAACTCCAGTAATAATTCCCGGAATAGCTGCAGGTAAAACAACATTGAAAATTGTTTGTAATTTTGTAGCTCCAAGACCATAGCTTCCCTCTTTATAAGAACTAGGAATTGAAGATAAAGTAACTTCAGACACTTGAAAAATAGTTGGTAAAGCCATTAAAGCAAGAACTAATCCACCTGATAATATTGACCAACCAATGCCCATGAACACAACGAAAAATGCTAATCCAAATAAACCAAAAATTATTGAAGGAATTGAAGCAAGTGTTTCAGCACCAAAGCGAATAAATTTAATTAATTTCTGATTTTTAGCATACTCTGACATATAAATAGCTGCACCTACTCCTAGTGGTGTAGCTATTAGTGCTGCAATAATTGTTACATATAAACTAGAAATAATCATTGGGAAAATTCCACCTTCTTTCCCAGATTCTAAAGGACTTGTAAAAAGGAATTCTAAATTAATTGCAGGAAGTCCCCTTATAATCACATAACCAAGAATAATTATTAATATTAATAAAGTAACAATTCCAGATAATACAAAAACAACATTCATTATTTTTTGTGATGTTTTAGGAGACCATAATCTTCTAAAATTCATAATGTCCCCCCTCCAATATCCATTCCATGTTTATTTTGTATATAATTTGCAATAATTAGTAGAATAATAATAATTATAAATAATATTACTGCAGTTCCAAATAAAGCATTATAATGTAATCCTGTTGCATAACCCATCTCTAATGCAATATTTGTGGTTAATGTTCTAACTGGGTCAAAAATAGATCCTGGAATTTGTACTACATTTCCTGCAACCATGATTACAGCTAATGTTTCCCCAATTGCCCTACCAATGCCTAAAATTATTGCAGTAACAATACCAGGTAATGCTGCTGGAAAAATTATAAGTCTAATAGTTTGCCAATTGGTTGAGCCTAAACCAAAAGAAGCTTCTTTAAAGTCATGGGGAACTGATTTAATAGCATCTTGAGAAACTGAAATTATAGTTGGTAATATCATAACAGCAAGTATTAAACTAGCTGTAAAAATACTAAATCCAGTTCCTCCAAAATATTCCCTTACTAATGGGACTAAAACAGTTAATCCAAAAAAACCATAAACAACAGAAGGTATTCCAGCTAATGTTTGAATAACAGGTTTTAAAAAAATTTTAACTTTATTTGGAGCTATTTCTTCCATGAAAAAAGCACATAGCAAAGATAAAGGAACCGCCATCATTAAAGCTAAAAATGTTACAAAAATAGAACCCAGTATCATTGTAAAAACACCAAAATTATCATCATTAGGAGACCATTCCATCCCAAACATAAATCTGAAAAATCCATATTCCTGGAATGCTGGAAGTGCTTCCATAACAATAAAAATTAAAATTGTAAATATGATTATAATAGAAAAAATAGCTGTAATAAATAACCCTTTTTCAATTAAGAATTCATTAATCTTTTCACGATTCATAAATATAATCCCATAATTTTTATAAAAGTATATGATAAAAACTTAATAATTTATTCCTTATTTTTAATTAATATTACAAGTATAAAATTATTATGTTTTAAAAAAATTTAAAAACAAAAGTTTTTATTAATTAGAAGATTTAATTATTTTCTCTTCTTGTAAAACTTTTGATCCTTCATCAGACATAACCCAGTCAATGAATTTTTTTACTTCATCTGTTGGTTCACCTTTAGTTATAAATAAAAATGGTCTTTGAAGTTCATATGAATTATCAGCTATTGTTTCTTCTGAGGGAGCTACATTATTTACAGATACAGTTTTAACATCATCACTCATATGAGCAAATGATACAAAACCAATTGCATTTGGGTCTTGTGATACTGATTGTTTAACTGCTTCAGTAGAACTTTGTACAATAGCATCATCTTTAATTTTAGAATCACCCATTATAATACTTTCAAATGCATCTAATGTACCAGAACCATCTTCACGAGTAACAACATGAATTTCAGCATCATTGCCACCAATTTCATTCCAGTTTTTTATTTCTCCAGAAAATATTCCTTTAAGTTGATCTTTAGATAAGTCAGAAACTTCATTTTCATTATTAACACCTATAACAATCCCATCTTTACCTAATTCATAAGTTTTTAATCCTTCTTTTTCACCATCATCTAATTCTTTAGAACTAGTACCAATTTGAGCAGACCCATCTTTAGCACTTTTAATTCCAACACTTGATCCTCCACCTTGAACATTAATTTTACTATCTTTATGAGATTCACTATATACTTCCACTAATTTTTCAGCTGTAGGTTGAACAGAAGTCGAACCAACAATGTTAATAGTTGAAGATTGACTGGATACAAGGATTGCACCAACAATCACAACAACAAATATTCCAATTAAGAATAATAACTTTTTACTAATTTTCATTTTTAATCACAATCTAAAATTTCATTTATTCACTTATAAAGCTTATTATTTTGTGAATAAAAATTCCTAAAAAGTGAAATAAAATAATAAAAAAATAGCTATTTTACATTAAAATTCACAAAATAGGAAATTTAAATAAACTAGTAAAAAATAAATAATTATATGAAAATGAAGATAATGAATTAAAAATTATTAAAATTTATTAAATAATATGATTATAAATTTAAAAAATATTAAAAAAATCACTCCCTAAATGTGCGAGGAGTGTTTGATCTTGGAATATTTTTATGAAATTCCCCAGAAATATCAACGATTTCAACACAAATATCACCAATACGTTCAAAAGCTTTTATAACTCTAGATAAATATATAAAATAATTAGAACGATCAGTATCATCAAAAGAAGTTTCAGCCATTTGAACAGCTATTATATTCATAGAACTATTTTGAAGAGTATGTAATAATTCTTCTAAATCCATTATATCTCCTTTTAATTCTATTTTACCTTTTAAAAAAGAATCCATAGATAAAATAATCATCTTTTTAGAAGCTTTATATAACTTTTTTATATTTTTCAAAATATCTTCATCAACTTCATAAACATCATTAAGAGCAAACTTAGCAATGTGACCACAATAATCTCCAATTCTCTCTAAATCATATGCAACTTCATTAAAAATAACAGATTTAGAAAAAGAAGGTTCTTTATTAATACTAACAATAGTTTCAACAGAATTTCGAATTTTATCAAAAAGATTATTAGTAACATAATCCATTTCTAAAGCTTCTTGAGCTTTTTCAGGATCATTTTCAACAATAGAGAGAAATGAAATTTCAAGCTGGTTTTGAACATGTAAAGACATATTGTTTAACATTTCATTAATTAAAATATTACCAGACATGTCTTTTGAAGGAAGATTTAATCCAAGAGATTCTACAGCTTGTTCATAACTTTTTAAATCAACTACATAAGCTTTTTTAACAATTTCTTCGTCAATTAAAGGTTTTAAAAGTTCAGTAACATAACGTCGTGTAATCCCTAACCTATCAGCTATTTCTTCTTGTGTAGAAGGGTTTTCATATAAAATAAAATCCAAAATATCTTTTAAAGTTGTATTTCTTTTTTTTGTCATTTTAATATTAAAAATTTAATTTGAAGGTATTATTTTAGCATCTTCAATGATTTTAGTTCCTTCACTAGATTTAACCCACTCAAGAAATTCAGAAGTAGCATTTGAATAATCTTTATTAACTAAAAACAAAAATGGTCTTTGTAATTCATACTGCCCATTAGCTATATTCTCTTCAGAAGCAACAATACCATTAATTTTTACAGGTCTAACCTCATCACCCATATGAGCAAGAGACATATATCCAATAGCCGCATCATCTGATGCAACAGCTTGTTTTACAGATTCTGTAGAACTTTGAACAATAGCATCATTTTTAATATCCTTATCATCCATTACAATACTTTCAAAGGCACTACGAGTACCAGAACCATCTTCACGAGTAATAACATGAATTTCTTCATCATTACCCCCTAATTCTTTCCAATTATTGATTTCACCAGAAAATATTTTTTTAAGTTCATCAGTTGTTAAATCATCCACAGGATTACTATTATGAACCCCAACTACAATTCCTTCCTTACCAATTTCAACAACATCTATATTTTTAATTTCATCATCTGATAGCTCTTTAGAACTCATACCAATATCAGCTAGTCCTTGAGAAGCAGATCTAATACCCATTCCAGATCCACCACCTTGAACATTAATTTTAATGTTAGGTTTATTTTTGGAATATTCTGTAGTTAATTGCTCTGCAAGAGGTTGAACTGAAGTAGAACCTGCGATATCTATTCTTTCAACATTTATACCTGATAAAACTGAAAAAATTAAAAATAAAACGATTATTATAGATAATATTCCAAAAATTTTTCTCATAGTATCTCAAAAAACTAATTCTTTTTAAGACCAGTAATCCTTATTCCGCCTTTACGGGATTTATGTTTAATATTAAGACTAATAAGCAAAGCAGTTAATCTTTCAACAGTTCTAGATTGTTCAAGTAATCCACAATCAACACAAACAACACCTGGAATTTTTTCGATCAATTCAGCAGCTATTTTTTTAGCTTCATCATCATCTCCAGAAATTAAACAATCACAATCAACTTCTTCTTTAAAATCCATCAGAGAATGAGAACAAATATTATTAAGTCCAGAAACAACCTTAACACCAGTCCCTTTTAAAATATCCTCAGTTCTCTCAGCAGCTGATCCACCCCATAAACTGAAATATTTAGTTGGTTTTCCCCCAATAGTAGATTCTAAAGGAACAGTAGCATCAATAAGAACTTTATCTTTAACATAATCCTTAACAGATGCAACAGTCGGTTGTTGAGCTACAATAGGAACAGTTAAAATTATAATATCAGCTCTTTTTGCAGCTTCAGGATTAGTGAATCCAAACACATTATCAATATTTTCATCTTCAAGGAAAAGTTTGATTTCTTCGGCCGCACGTTCAGCCTTATCAGCTTTACGAGAACCTATGAAAACTTCTTCGCCAGCTTGAACTAAACGAATAGCTACACCCAAACCTTGATCTCCAGTACCACCAAGTACAGCAACTTTAATATAAATTCCCCCAATAAATACTAGCCATTTCTAGCTAATAATCAATTATTTTATATATATTTAAATAAATGTTAATTTAAGCTTAAAAAATTATATAAACTATAAAATTAAAGATATAATTGTATATACCTTTATTGTTTAAATCAAAACATTTATAAAAATAATATAAATCTTATTGTATTTAAAAACAGCGATTATAGGAAATAATTAAAAAATAGACATATAAGGATTTTTATGAAAGATAACCCTTTAAGAATAGAACTTTTGAGAAATAGTGATAAAGATTCAATAAAAATAATTAATGAAACTGAATTTAAAAGTATTTATAAATTTGATTTTAAAAATTCAGGAAAAGGACAAATGATAAGTTATGAAGTATTTCCAGGAATACATCTTATAAACATAGACATTAATGGTTTTAACTTAGATAAGATTTTTAGAAAAACAGAAGATAAAGAAATCACAATAAATCATTGCAGAAAAGGAAGGTTTGAATGTAATTTCTATGGAAAATACCAATATTTACATGAAGGGGATTTGGTTGCTTCTACAAAAAATACTAAAGGTCAATATTCAGGATTTCCACTAGGGTTTTATGAGGGAATAGAAATTTTTATAGATATAAATATTGCAAAAAAATATTTAAATAATATATTAGGATATTCTTTTGATTTAGATGAATTATATAATAAAATATGCCAAAATGATAATTTTTTGTTATTTAAAGCAAGTGAAAGGATAGAACATATTTTTAATGAGCTCTATTATGTTGATGAAAAAATTCAAATTATGTATTATAAATTAAAGATTTTAGAACTTTTTTTATTTTTAAAAATCACACCATTAAATGATATAAGAGGGGATATTCCTCATCTATCTAAAAAACAGGTAGATACAATTAAAAAAATCAAAAAAGAAATAATTAAAAATATTAATGAACCTATAACACTAAATGATTTATCTAAAAAATATAAAATCAGTAATACATCTTTAAAAACTTCTTTTAAAACTATTTATGGTAAACCATTGTTTACTTGGAGAAAAGAATACCGTCTTCAAGAAGCAAAAAGATTATTAAAAGAAAGTGGAAAAAAAATCAGTCAGATAGCTAGTGATGTAGGTTATAAAAATTCTAGTAAATTTTCAGCAGCTTTTAAAGAATATTACAATATTACTCCTCGAGAATATCGTTTAAAAAAGAAATAAATATAAACTATTTTAATGTCTTTTTGGATTATTTTGTCTTTTTAGTTCAATAATATTTATATACTTTATCAATTTTATAAATTATTAAAAGAAAAATAATTAATAATGAATCTTTTTTAGATAAGGTTTAGTTATTTCCTTATTTTACTGTTATTTTTCTTTATAATAAACAAATATGCTTTTAAAAAACTTCAAAATAATATTGTCCTTTTGGATTTATGTTGTTTTAGGTAAGCCTAAATAATTGTTAATTAGAATTAATATGAGAGGATAAGATGATAAAATATGAAAAAAATAAAAATAAGTTTTTAAACCTAATAAGTTTCTCAGGAAACTATAAATACTTTACAGTCATAGGTTGTATACTATCAGGAATTAGTGCTGTTTTAGGACTCGTTCCATTTATATACATATGGAAATTAATAGAAGAAATAATAATTGTAATGCCTAACTTTTCAAATTCTGAAAATTTAATCCAATATGGTTGGAAAGCTCTGGAATATAGTCTACTGTCAATGGGAATTTATTTTATTGGTTTAATGTTCACTCATTTATCAGCATTTAGAAATGAAAGAAATATGAAAACCATAACTATGAACCATTTAGTAACACTTCCATTAGGTTATTTTTCAAGACACAATAGTGGTAATATACGTAAAATTATAGATTACAGCGCTGAAAAGACCGAAGGATTTTTAGCTCATTCATTACCTGATTTAGTAGGTGCAATTGTAACCCCAATGGCTTTTATAGTGCTATTATTTAGTTTTAATTGGTTATTTGGATTATTATCAATTATTCCAATGGGTATAGGTTTTTTATTCCTTATGAGTATGATGAATTCTGCAAAAGAAAGTATGATGCTAAAATATCAAAAATCTTTAGAAAATATGAACTCAGAAGCAGTTGAATATGTAAGAGGAATTCCAGTTACAAAAACATTTCAACAAACAATTTATTCTTTTAAAAATTTCCACAAAACAATAAAAGATTATAGTAAACTTGTTTTAAACTTTTCTATTTCAGGTCAAGTTCCATATACTGCTTTTACTGTTTCAGTTAATGGATTTTTTGCATTGTTAATACCTGCAGGATTTTTGTTAATGGGTTCTGTTTTTAATCCAAAATTACTTTTAGATTTATTATTCTATATGATTTTAACACCTTTAGCATCATTGATAATGAATAAAGTAATGTTTACAAGTCAAAACTGGATGTTAGCTAAGCAATCTCTTATAGCAATTGAAGATATATTAGATGAAAAACCATTAGAAAAATCTAAAAATCCTCAATCAATTACAAAGCATTCAGTTAAATTTAAAGATGTTTCATTTAAATATCCTGGAAATAAAGTAGAAACATTAAAAAATATTAATTTTGAAATAAATGAAAACGAAACAATAGCTTTAGTTGGGCCATCAGGAGGAGGAAAAACTACAATAGCTACATTAATTCCAAGATTTTGGGATGTTGATAAAGGTGAAATATTAATTGGAGATAGTAATATTAAAAATATCCAAGAAGAAGAATTAATGGATAATATCTCTTTTATTTTCCAAAATACTCAGCTATTTAAAGATAGTATACTGAATAATGTTTTAATTGGTAAAAAAGGTGCAAGAAAAGAAGAAGTAATGAAAGCATTAAGTTATGCCCAATGTGATGACATCATTGAAAAATTACCTGATGGAGTAGATACAGTTATTGGTAAAAAAGGAGTTTATTTATCTGGAGGAGAACAACAAAGAATAGCTTTAGCTCGTGTAATCTTAAAAGATGCACCTATTATTATTTTAGATGAAGCTACTGCATTTGCAGATCCAGAAAATGAATATCAAATACAAAAAGCTTTTGAAAATATAACAAAAGGAAAAACTGTATTAATAATTGCACATCGTTTATCAACAATTGAAAATGTAGATAAAATCCATGTTATAGATTCTGGAGAAATTATAGAATCTGGAACACACAGTGAACTTATCAATTTAAATGGTTTCTACAAAAATATGTGGGAAAACTATAATGAATCTGTACAATGGAAGGTCAAAAGTGATGATGAAGAGATAGTTTTTGAAAGTGAAGAAAAGGAGAGTGATATTAATGATAGCCGAGTTTCTATCTAATACTTTTGCATTAAGTGAAAATGGAAGCGAAAGTCTAAAAAAAGGAGTATTATATACTGTTCTTTTAGATATTGTATTAATGTTTCCTATAAGTTTATTTATTCTATTTATAGCCCAATACATACCAAATAATCTAGTAACTATGAAATTAGATTTTATATGGTTTATAGTACTAATTTTAATAATACTAGCATTAATTTATATATTAAAATCAAAACAATATGATTTCATTTATACAACAACATATAAAGAAAGTGAAATTAGAAGAGTGAATCTTGCAGAACAATTACGTAAATTACCAATGTCTTTTTTTGAAAATAAAGATCTATCTGATTTAACAACAACTATAATGGGAGATTGTGCTGATTTAGAACATGTATTTTCACATGCAATTCCAGAACTTGCAGGCTCTATTATCTCACTTGCAATTTTATCAATAGGTATTATAATTTTTAATCCAACAATGGGTGTTGCTTTATTATGGGTTGTTCCGGTTTCATTTATAATAGTACTTATTTCAAAATCTTTACAAGAAAAAGGTGGAGCAAAAGTATTAGGGATAAGAAGAATTGCAGCTGATGGGATTCAAGAATGTTTAGAAACAATCAAAGAATTAAAAGCTTATTCACATGAAAACAAATATTTAAAAGGATTGAATAGAAAAATAAAAAATGTTGAATCACAATGTATTAAAACAGAAGTATTTACAGGAATATTTGTAACTATAGGACAAATGTTTCTTAAATTAGGAATTGTTTCAGTAATGTTAGTTGGAAGTATAATGCTTGTTAATGAGGATATAAGTTTGTTTGTATTTTTAATATTTTTAATATCTGCAGCATTTCTTTATTTACCACTACAAGGAGCTTTAGAATATTTAGCTGAAATATTTATAATGGGTTCTAAAATTGATCGAATGAAAGATATTGAAAATCAAGCTTATCAAAAAGGTTTAGAAAATTATCCTAATAAAGGTTATGATATCGAATTTAAAGATGTTAATTTTAATTACAAAGAAGATAAAAATGTTTTAAAAAATATTAATTTTACTGCAAGGCAAGGGGAAGTTACTGCACTTATAGGACCTTCAGGTGGAGGTAAAAGTACAATTTCTAAATTAGCTGCAAGATTCTGGGATGCAAATAGTGGAAAAATAACTCTTGGAGGAATTGATCTAAACACTGTTGATCCAGAAGCTCTTTTAAAAAATTATGCAATTGTTTTCCAAGATGTAGTCTTATTTGATGATACAGTTATGGAAAATATAAGAATAGGAGCTCGTGGAGCAAGTGATGAAGAAGTTTTAAAAGTTGCAAAACTTGCAAGATGTGATGAATTTGTAAAAGATCTTCCAAATGGATATGATACTTTAATTGGAGAAAATGGTTCATTATTATCAGGGGGAGAACGTCAAAGAATTTCAATTGCAAGAGCTTTACTAAAAGATGCACCAATAATTCTTTTAGATGAAGCAACAGCCTCATTAGATGTAGAAAATGAATCTGAAATTCAAAAAGCATTATCTATTTTAATAAAAAACAAAACAGTACTTGTAATAGCTCATAGAATGCGTACTATAGCTAATGCCGATAAAGTTGTAGTTTTAAAAGAAGGAAAGATCTACGAACAAGGATCTCCTAAAGAACTCATTGAAAAAGAAGATAGTTTATATAGAAACATGGTTGAAATACAAAATAAAGCAGGAAAATGGAAAGTTTAAATATTTTCCTATTTCTTTTTATTATTTAATAAATTATTTGAAACAAACTCAATATCTTCAGCAGAACTATTAATATTTACATCATCCTTTTTATTTTTTATTTTAGGATCCTTTTTATTTTTTATTTTAGGTTTATTAAGTTTATGAGAATTATTTTCGCTATTAGAACTTTTTTGATTAAAGCCTTCCTCATATTTTACTTTTTTAAGTTTTAAATCACCTAAATCTTCCATATTAATCTTTTGAGAATTAGTATTAGAATTATATGCTTCAAAAGTTAATTTCAATATTAAATATATTAAAATTAAAAAAGCTAGTATAGCTAAATAAAAATCAAGTACTGAATAAAGCCCCTTATATAAATCAACAATAGGATTATCTAAATCAACAAAACCTTTAAATAAAAATATTAAACCAGCAAAAGCTAATAAAATACCATCATTCCTTTTAATTTTTGTTGTTTTTAAAAACATTGGATATATACTAATAACCAATGTAGAAATTCCTAAAATACGATATAGATTATTACTAACTAATCCTTGAAGAAATAAATAAACATCTAAAAAATCATCAGGAAGAAAACCCCATTCTGATAAAAATGCTAAAATCAAAAGAAATTGAATAATAACTATTATAACTAATGGAAAGACATAAATTAATTCATTTTCGAACTTATTAATATCTGCTTTTTTAATTGATTTTTCTAAGAATTCTGATAAAAAATTATAAATAATAGAAGCAATAACTGAGCCAATCACAGTACCGGTGACTCCTAAAACACTAGTAGTTATTGCAACAATACCAGAAATAATTCCAGCCAATAAAATTTTAGAATGCATAACCATATTATCACTTTTTAAAAAGGATGAAAAATATTATATTTTTTAATTAAATTAAATTTTTTTAAAATAAAAAAATTAAAAATTTAAAATAAAAATTCAAGCCTTAGGGGGGATTCGAACCCCCGACTTCTACCTTACCAAGGTAGCGCTCTACCAGCTGAGCCACTAAGGCAGTCGGTTAAAAATTATTTAAAAAAAATTATGATAAATGCAGGGGAAGGGATTCGAACCCTCGAAGGCCTACACCAGAGGATCTTAAGTCCTCCCCCTTTGGCCGCTCGGGCACCCCTGCATACAATATAAGATTACACTTCCTAATATATAAAGGTTATTATAATCTGAATTATATTTTTTATTATTTAAGCACTATTTTATTAAAATACTATAAATTTTTGTAGTTTATTACTAAAATCATACAGATTTTTTAATAAATGAGAAGTAGAATTAACACCATAAAATTCTACTTCCCAACACCATTTTTTTAACCACCAAAATTTTAAAAATAGTATCAAAGAATAAATCTTTGACAATTAATATTTTTTTAATTAAACTATATAAAATTATTGATATGTATTTTTTATAATTAAAAAAATTATGACATTTAAAAATAATATTTTCTAAAAATAATTAATTTTCTTTTAAAACTGATAATACTAAAAAGAAATAAGTTTTATAGTAAAAGAATATATATTATTATTGAATAAAAGTAATAATAAAGTATTATTTTAAATATTCTTTTGGTGTTAAATTGAAAATAGATTCAGATGAATGCGCTCTTTGCGATATATGTTTAAAATTTTGTCCTGAAAATGCTATAATCAAAAAAAGATTTAAAATAGTAATAACAGATGATTGTACTGATTGTAAAAAATGTTTAGATATTTGTCCTGTTGGTGCAATTCATACTGAATAATATTATAGGTAAAATCATGAAAAAACCAAAATTTACATTAGTAGATTACTTAATCATAATAGGTATCATTTGTGCAATAGGATTTGCATTCATACATATTGCTACAGATAATGAAGAAGAATCAGTATCTTTTGATTCATCCACACTAAATAAAATAGGTGAAAAATATTTATCTTTCTATAAAGAAGGTAAAGTAGTAAAAACAACAGTAACAGGACAAAATGCCACAAATAATCAAGAAATAGAAGTTACAGGAGAAGTTGAATGGATAGATGAAGGAAAATCATCGAGTACGAAAATATTAATAAATTCTAATGGTAATCGCCTTATTGCTGGACTATATGAAGATGTTCCAGAAGCAGACATATACATAGAACAAATATCTCTTGAAACAACATCAGAAAAATACAATAATATAACAGATGTTACTTTAAAACCAAAAAATATTAATCAAATTAATGAATTATTACCGGAATTAGACAATAATACATATTACGAAATAACAACAACAATAGCTTTAGATGAAGTAGATGATATAAAAGTACAAGAATTATTAAATAATTTATCTAGTGAAAACAAAAGAGTTTCTATAAAACCTTCAACTTCGGGACTTGAAAACCAATTAATAATAACTAGAGCAACACAAGATGAAATAAATACTGCAAATGATTTACTCGAAAGTCAAGAAGGTGTTAGTGAAGAGATAATTGTTAGAATCTATAATTCAACACCTGAAGATATAAATATTATCAAAAATGATTCAAACGTTAAAAATATAAGAGAGATAAGCTAATATGAGTTATTTATATTTAAAAATTACTTCATTAATCAATAGATTAACAAATATTGTTCTTAAAACATTTTTATTTAAATTAATATTTAATATTCTCAATTTTTTTGAAGATCAATTTTTAAATAGCTATTTTAAAAAATTATATCCAAATAAATCATTTTTATCTTTTTTAAAAAAAAGTAATTTTTTAAATAAATACATTTTCAGTCCATTAATATTATTATTTATTTTTGCAGTATTTCTAATACTCTCAATTAATCCTATTAGTGAATCATTAACTATTAATCTAATAATAGCTTTTATATCATTTTTTATTGGAGTATATTTCATTCCTAAATTATTTTTTAATAATAAAAAAAAATATAAAATAATAAGCTTCAAAACAAAAGACATATATTCTATAGGATTTTGCTTAATAATTATTGGGCTTCTATTTTTCTTAATAAGTATTGCTTCTGTTGGGGGAATACCCTTATTACAACCATCAATTAGATATTTATTAAAACCGGCATTAACAATGCCAGTATTTTTAATGATACCTGGAATTTGTTTAATTGGTAGTGTTTATATCCAAAAATACAAAAATAAAGAAATAAATAGATCCCAAGTAAGATTTAGATTTGTTTTACTCATTATTTTAGGAACATTAATACTATTAACATTAGGTTATAGAACACCACTAATAGCTATTTTATTAATCATGATAATAATGGGTTATTATGGTGAAATCTTAGAATTATGGGAAGTTATATTTGGAGCAGTTTTGGGAGTGGCTACGATAATAGGAATTGGATACTTCCGTTCACTTGGAGAATATGTAATTAGTTCTAATACTGATCCATTTTATAGTTTAAAAAGTAGAGCTGATTTTACACTGCATGTTTTAGATATGCTTAATTTTATAAGTGGAGATTATGGATTAACTCATGGGAAATTGCTATTAAGTTCAATTCCTGGAAGTGAATTAGGACCTAGAATGATGATTGGAAAATTAATAGCTTGGAGAACTGAAGTAACTGTTACACCAACATTAATAGGTCAGATGTTAGTTGATTTTGGAAAAACAGGTATGATTTTAGGAATGGGACTACTTGGAGCTCTTTTAGGAATTGGTTTTAGAATAGTCCAAATAACTAAAGATTATTTTTTCATAGCTTTGTATAGTCTAATTTTTGCATATGCTATTGTTGGAGTCGAAACTGGAATTTTAGATATACAAGTTATCTTTTATTATGCAATAGCTATTTTAATTTATCTTGTTGTTATAGTAAAAAACATTAAAACAAATGAATAAAAATTTTATTAAATAAAAGGAATTAAATTTAGGAATTATTTTTAAATTAGAATTAAAATAATGAATAATTAATGTTTAAATAGCTATTATTAATATAATAATTAAAATTTACTTTTTTAGAATATAAAACATTAATATATCAAGGTGTCCGATAATTTAATTTTTTCTGAGGATATACAATGCTTATTTTATATTGTTTGATAGTGTACAAATGATATTTCATAAAAGTACACTTTTATTATTAATAATTTTTAATTTAGAGTC